>Ga0181561_10000048_pt1 | contig 83196 bp, 72 predicted proteins | sample 011ome_19_FD_133760 | JGI IMG/M metagenome (GOLD analysis project Ga0181561, IMG submission 133760) | Coastal salt marsh microbial communities from the Groves Creek Marsh, Skidaway Island, Georgia - 011510BT metaG (megahit assembly) | ecosystem: Environmental > Aquatic > Marine > Intertidal... | reverse complement strand
CAAGTGATTCAACCTGCTACCTATCAAATGAACTTCCAGCAGTTAAAATCGTTCATCAGAAAACCCATCTAAATGCCTCTAGAAACTTTTTTTCCAGCCCAGGATGCCAACCCACCTCCTCCGGCTATCCTCTCCTTTCTCGAAGAAGCCGACAGTCGCTGCGATGCGTTTTTCGATTCAAGAGTACGCAAAAAGATCCCCCGCTTCATCCCCGCGGACTACAACCGCATCTTTCAAGCAATCAATGCGGTGAAAGCGTCCGATTCACTTCTGGGAAATCGCTTTTGTGAGTGGGGCAGCGGTTTGGGAACCGCGACCTGCCTCGCATCACTCATGGGATTCAACGCCATGGGGATCGAGATCGAACCCGAACTCGTTTTGCGGGCGCGAAGATTGGCCAGTGAATTCAATCTGCCTGCCTCTTTTCTACAAACAAGTTTTCTGATTGAAGGCTATGACTTCCTTCCCACTCAGGGAGGATTCGAACTGCTCATGCCAAGTGGAGATCCCGCCGTGGGAGTGAGCTACCCCGATTCGGATTGGGAAATAGAGGAAATAGATCTCTTCTACGTTTACCCTTGGCCCGAAGAGCAGGAGGCTACTTTGAAATACTTCGAATGCGTTGCCTCTGAAGGAGCAATTATTATCGCTTACCTCGGAGAGGGCGAACCCTCCATTTACCGGAAGATTATCGATTAAACGTATCCCGTTTCACCCAAATTCCATTCGCGGACATTTCCCCTTCGCACCTCAACAACGAACGTTTTTAGTGATAAATGTACCCAAATAATAGTGACACTTTCCTCCGGTCCTCTTGTATTGGAAGATCCCTCAACAAAGGCCCTAAGGCCCAGAGGGCGCAATGAAGGCTTCAGCCTTTCTCTGATTAAGGATTGATTCCCTTTTGCAGGTAGCCCTTTATGGATGAGCGACTGCAGAGCAGTCTGTCCCTATCGTCTACTCCAATATGAAAATCTCTACTGCGTTTCAAAAAAGACTGTATCGTAATTCCGTATTCGGTACACTGTTTTCATTCGCTTTAATCCATTGCGATGCGACAGAAGATCCCCTTCCCGACCAACTCGTAGAGTTAGCCTGGGCCTACGCGATTACAATCGAGCCCCCTCCTCCCCTTCCAGAGGACGAAGTTAAGCACAGTCTTCCGGGCACTCCGCTCAAATTCACACGGGATGAGATTGTCGGGCGTAAAAACGGGGTTGCTTTTCAAACGGCCCCCGCCGACTGGTACCCTGGGGATCATCCAGAAATGCCGGAAATCTACGCCAAGGGAGATCCCGAACGAAATATCATTGCCTGCGCTCTGTGCCACTATCCAAACGGAAAGGGAAAGGCGGAAAACGCGCCCCCAGCCGGTCAATCCAAGGGCTATCTCGTCCAGCAGCTATTCGATTTTCAGAATGACCTCAGAGAATGCGCGGATCCACGCAAGTCGAATTACGAGTTGATGATCGAAACGGCCAAAGGGATGACGGAGCAGGAGATCATCGAAGTCTCCGCCTACTTGGAATCCATGAAATGGACCCAATGGATTGACGTGATCGAAACAAACACCGTACCCAAGACCTATCTTCGTGGAGGGCTCCACATTCCCATTGAAGGACCGGATGCCGGCACCGAGCCCATCGGAAAGCGTATCATCGAATCGCCGGTCGATTCCTATAAAACCGAATTCCTCAGAGACCCCCGGTCTGGCTTCGTTGCCTACGTTCCTGAGGGCTCGATCGAGAAAGGCGCCCAGTTGGTTCTCACAGGAAACAATGGGAAAACAATCCAATGCGCTATTTGCCACGGACCGGATCTCAATGGGATCGGCGTGATTCCGGGAATTGCATCCCGTTCACCGAGCTACATGGCGCGTCAGCTAAACGACATGAAGCAAGGTACACGCAAAGGCGAAATGGCTAAGCTCATGATTCCCGTTGTTGAAAGCCTGACATCGGAGGATATTCTCAATATCGTCGCCTACACCGCCTCCTTGCCCGCTCCGGAATTCAAAACCAACCAATACGGCAAAAACTGAAGCGCCCCGGTCGTCTGATAGAGTTGTTTTTGAAGCACAATGGTTGCACCGGTAGCGGAACCAAAGGACTCTTCTCGGTGTTACACTTACATGAACCGAACATCCCTTCGACTAACTACCATAACGGCAATCGCGTTCATTGCTGCAACCACCGCAAGTATGGCCAGCGAGGCATTTGAGAAAACACCCCCCGGAGAAATCGAGATCAAAGAATTGCCGGCAGGAAGGCTTCTCGAATCCCAATCCGAAAGAGACTACTTCGATGAATCCAACGGGCTCTTCCGACCCCTGTTCAGCTACATTCAAAAAAACGATATTTCGATGACCACTCCGGTTGAGGCTCAAATCGCTCCCGGCAAAATGTACTTCTGGGTCGCTGAGGATCAAAAAGAGAAAGCGAAGACCGGCAATGCCAACGTGCGCATCATCGATGTCCCCGTGCGGAAAGTCGCTGCGGTCGGAGCTCGAGGATCCTATAGCCGAAGCAACTACGAGGAAGCGAAGGCTAAACTATTGAAATGGATCGAATCAAACAATGCGATCCAGCCAATTGGGGAACCGTACGCAGTGTATTGGAACGGACCCTTCACCCCATGGTTTTTAAAAACCTTCGAGGTTCATGTTCAAATTGAAAACGATTAGTCGCACTGAGCAATCATCACTCGCCATCTAGTCGGCAGAGCGGTAGCGGGCGATCTTGGTTCGACAAAGCTCACCACCCTGAGCCTGTCGTTGGGCCGGGCGCCCACTTAAAGTAGAACAGGCATCCTGCCTGTTAATCGTTAATCAATTCAGGATGTCTAATCCACTCCGCTCAGGAACAATATTACGCCTTCTACTAGCTCCGGGTAAATATCTCGAAGCTAGCTACGTTGCTGACTTTGGTAGGGAGGACCAGCTCGGTCCTCCGTATTCAAATCTAGGAGGATCGAGCCGATCCTCCCTACCTTTAGGAATACCTAGGAGCTCTTGACTCGGCGTAGTTCTGCGAACGAAGACGGTTGCTCCGTTGATCTTTGCCAAAGGTGAGGCACGGGGATCGCCTACTATCCACAGAACCCTCTACTCTTCCGCTTCCGCTACTTGCTGTTGCGTGCCCAATCCATCGATACCAAGTTCAATCACATCACCCGGCTTCAAGAACTGTGGGGGCTTAAACCCAAAGCCAACCCCCGCCGGGGTTCCGGTGGAAATGATATCCCCGGGCAGCAGCGTCATGAACTGGCTAATGTAGGAAACAATGGTCGGAACGTCGAAAATCAGATTCTTCGTATGCCCATCCTGCTTGACCTCTCCATTGATTTTAAGCCATAGGCGCAAATCACCGGGATCCTTGATTTCATCCGTCGTCGCAATCCACGGACCGCACGGCGCGAAGGTGTCGGCCGACTTGCCCTTAACCCACTGCCCTTGCTTTTCCAACTGCCACTCGCGCTCGGAGTAGTCGTTGTGAAGCACATAGCCCGCAACGTGAGCGAGGGCATCCTCCTTGGACACTCGCTTGGCACGCTTGCCAATGACCACACCCAACTCGACCTCCCAGTCCGTTTTAACAGACCCCTCGGGAATGACCAGCGGATCGTTCGGCCCTTGATAGGCGGTAGTTGCTTTGAAAAACAGTACCGGCTCACTGGGAGCGTCCATGCCTGATTCTTCCGCGTGATCCGAGTAGTTCAATCCGACACAAATGATCTTGCTCGGACGGCAGGAGGGAGGTCCCAAGCGTGTCTCAGGATCGATTTCCGGAGCAGCGATGGCGCTCGAGCTCGACCATTCTTTCAGTTGTTCCAGACCGTCCCCTCCAAAAAAGGTCTCATCGTAATCGCCAAACCCCGGTGGAATCTCCACCCGAGTTCCATCTTCTAGCTGCAATCCCGGCTTCTCTTCACCTGGCTCTCCAAAACGTATCAATTTCATAACTATACTGTTTCTAATCTATCTCAAATTGGTGACTCCCCCATCGATATCGTAGGCGGATCCGGTAATAAAGGAAGCTTCCGAGCTGCACAGAAAGGCGGCGAGACTCGCGATTTCTTCAGGTTTCCCCATTCTACCCATGGGCTGGTAATCGGAAAGCTCCTTGAACGCCTCCTCCTTGCGATCTGAGTAATGCTGCTCTAGATACGAATCAACGAAAGGTGTATGCACGCGAGCCGGGCAGATACAGTTGCAACGTATCCCCTCTGTCACATAATCCTTGGCCACGGAAAGGGTCATGGAGAAGACGGCCCCTTTTGTCATCGAGTAGGCAAAACGATCCGAAATCCCCAAACGCGATGCGATGGAGGCCAAATTAAGGATCGCGCCGCCCCCTTGAGCTCGCATCTTGGGAATGACTCCCTGAATACAATGAAAAACGCCTTTCACATTGACCGAGTACACACGATCCATCTCCTCCGAAGTCGCCACTTCGACATTCCCGATCGAGGCAATACCCGCATTGTTGATAAGGACATCCACCGACTCAATCTGGCTGATGGCGTTCTGAACGCTCGCCTCTGACGAAACATCCACTTGGTAGGCAACGCCGCTGCCAGAAAGACCGTCAAACTCTGACAGAACCACGTTCGCTTGTTCTATATCCCGTTCAAAGATGTGGACTGTGGCGCCTTCCTCAGCCAAGCGCTTTGAGATGGCTTTACCAATACCCGCTCCACCACCCGTAACGATGACGTTTTTATCTAAATATCTTTTCATAAAGAGTACGAATCAGCATTTCTCAATTGCGATGAGCACGCCTCACCCAAGAAGGCCCTTTCACAAATTTTCTGCAATAAAAAACAGGGCTCTCTATCAAATTGCCATGATTCAGATAGCGGGAGTTTTCCGATCCATTCGTCGCCGCTGCAACAACCCGAACCAACACCATCAAAATAGATTGATGATCCAAGGTGTTGCCTTTACTTCCCACTCATGAAACAGCCTTTAAGTCGCTATCTCGACCACGCCGTTCTCAAACCGGATATGACCCGAACGGAAGCAGAAGAAGCCATCAACCTTGGTCTTAGCTTCAACACCCGCACGGTCTGTATTCGTCCCACCGATATCGAACTGGCAAAATCAATGTGCCGCGGAACCGATACGGACGTGTGCGTCGTACTGGGATTTCCTCATGGCTGCAGCCTGCCCAGCTCCAAGGTCGCGGAAGCGGAAGCCTACGCCAAGCTGGAAGTAGATGAGGTGGACATGGTTTCCCATTATGGATTGATACGCGGAGGCGACTGGAAGTCTTTCGAAAGCGACGTTGCAGGCGTTTACCAAGCGCTTCATCCAAACGGTATTTTGCTAAAGGTAATCTTAGAAATCTCTACGCTCAGTTCACCCCAGATAGCCGAAGCCACCCGAATTTGCGCCGCAATCGGAGTCGATTATGTGAAAACCTCAACGGGCTTCAACGGTAGCGGAGCAACGATCGAGGCCGTTGAGACGATGCTCGAAGCTGCGGGCGGTAAAACCAAGGTCAAAGCGTCCGGAGGAATTCGAAACATTGAACAGGCGACTCGATTCATTGAGATGGGATGCGGGCGCTTGGGAGTCGGATTTGGCACAACACCGGTTCTTTGCGGAGAAGCCGCTCCATCCAAAGACTCCGACTATTAACCTAGATCCCTCAGTAGAATTTAACCACAAAAAGCACAATAGACACAGAATAAGCAACTTGCGATTTTCTATATCCAATTTACTTATTCACCAGTCGGATGAATCTACCCCATCGTCCAACTGCCTGATCTTTTGTGACTTATGTACTTTTTGTGGTTTCGACTGAATTACTTAGGATTAAATGCCTATCAAATCCGTTCCCATTTTTCTGAGATATCGGATCATTTATCCCCAATGTTCTCGAAATTTTCCCGGTTTTTGGCCTCTTTCCGCTAACTTGACAGTAATGCTTCGTTCGAGGAGTCTTTCACAGTGAACAAGCGCGTGACCCTTCAGGATATTGCCGATCAGTTGGGATATTCCAAAAACACGATCTCACTCGCGTTGCGCAACAGCCCACAAATCCCTCAGGGAACCAAAGAGAAGATCCAACGCGCCGCTTCGCAACTCGGATACCGACCCAACGCGATCGTCTCCCGTTTAATGGCTGAACTTAGATCGAGCCAGAAATCCAAATTCCAGGCCAAGCTGGCTCTACTCAACGCAAACGACGACCCGAACGCCTTCACTAGTCACCCAACAATTCCTATCTACGTCGAGGGATGCCATCGGCGAGCCAATCAGCTGGGCTATTCCTTTGACAGTTTTTGGATACAGGACACGGCTATGACTGCCAAGCGGCTGATCCAAATTTTCAAGACACGAAACATAAAAGGCCTCGTAGTCGTCGGCTTGATGGGTGGCAACCAGCTACCTTCCCGGCTCAACTCACTCTGGGAGTCCTTCCCGGTTGTGGTTACCGGCGTTCGCACTCGAAACCCCACCTTGTCCTTTGCTTGTGTCGACCACCACATGCTTACGCTCAGAGCGGTTGAACGTCTTATTGAATTGGGGTACAAACGCCCCGCTCTTGTTTTGGACGATTCGATCGACTTGCTCGTGGAACGCCGTTTCTCCGCAGGTTTCAAAACAGGCCAAGTCAGACTGGAAGACCAAAACCGTATTCCGCCTTTCCTGAAATACAAACAGGCCAAGGCAGATCCCCGTATATTTAAATCGTGGATACTCGATTCTAAGCCTGACGTCGTTCTCACGCTCTACAATAGTGTTTCGACCTGGATCCAGGAACTAGGCTGGCAGGTGCCAGAGGATATTGGGTTTGCCCAACTCGAACGAAGACCCGAAAGTCCCCAATTCGCAGGAATGGACCAGCACAATGACATAGCGGGAGAGGCAGCCGTCGATATGGTAATCAGTCAAATTCACAACAATGAATCCGGAATCCCAAAATTTCCACGCGCTACACTCATCGGCGCTACCTGGACCGGAAGCAAATCGATCCTCTCCCCATTAACGGATGTGCCGGCCGCCAAACCCAGTGCTTAATCTCCCACTAGCTATTAATTCCGACAATCGAACTTTTAAAGCAGCATTATGAAAAACGAGGCAAGTCCCTTCAATTTGACCGGCCGCACTGCCCTAATTACGGGTTCCACCCAAGGAATCGGCTTCGCAATGGCAGAAGCACTGGCGAACGCCGGAGCGAATATCGTTCTGAACGGAACCAGCTCTCCTGAGAACGCCCAATCCTCGGTCGACGCACTCAAGCAGGCCGGCCGCGAAGTCTGGTACTGCCAGTCTGATCTGTCCAAGCCCGGCTCCGCTCACGCCCTTTTTGAAGAGGCGGTTTCAAATGCGGGACACATTGATATTCTCATATCCAACGCTTCCGTCCAGAACTTCAATTCTTTCCTCGATGTAACCGAAGAGGAAATGGACTATCAATTTGCTACGAACTTCAAATCGTCCTTCATTCTCATTCAACGGGCAATGGAAGCCATGCTCAAAAAAGGCTGGGGACGGATCGTGACGATCGGAAGCGTTCAAGAAGAAAACCACAATCCCGGTTTTGCCGTCTACGGCGCCCTAAAGGCCGCCCAGACTCACTTTATAAAAGGGCTCGCTAGGGCGTATAGCAAAAACGGAATCACCTTTAACAACATAGCTCCCGGGTTCATCGATACGAAGCGAAACACGGACTTCCTGGCGAATCCTGAGAACGTGGCTAAAATGCTCGCAAGAATCCCAGCCGACCGGGTAGGCAACCCAGGAGACTGCGGCGGCGCGGCCCTTCTCCTATGTTCAGATGCCGGCAGCTACATCACTGGCACCAATCTCTTCATAGACGGAGGCCTTCGGCTCAAGCCCGACCCGAATCAGTAGCGACCTCTGCGTTATACTTCAAGAAAACTGAAGGGAGCGGGCGATCGCCGAGCACCCCTTTTAAGGTAGAACAGGCTTCCAGTCTGTTTTTCGTTCAATGGAAACAGGCTGGAAGCCTATGCTACTCTATCTATGCGGGCACTCGGCCTGCGCCGCCTTAGCTTCAGCGAAGGAGTGAGATCGCCCGCTACCCCATTCAGACTGGAACGAGGCTACCCCCTGAAGTCTAGTTGACTCGGTTGACGATCGATCCGCTAACGAAAGCCTTCAAATTGTCAGCGGACATTTGCATCAAACGTTCTCTTGCCGCTTTCGTCGCCCAGGCGATATGAGGCGTCACAAAGCAGTTTTTGGCGCTCAATAATGGATTGTCTGCCTTTGGGGGCTCAGTCGAAAGCACATCCAATCCCGCTCCCGCAATACGTCCCGAGTTCAGCGCTTCGGCTAAGGCGGCTTCATCGACTAGTTGGCCCCTGCCCGTATTCAAAATATACGCGCTTGGCTTCATTTTTGAAATATTGGAGCGATTGACGATATTCTCTGTTTCCGGAGTCAAAGGACAATGGAGGGATATGAAATCGCTTTCGGCAAAGAGGTCGTCCAGACTCTTCCAGCTCAACCCATCCGGCGGAACTCGACTTTCATCCCGCGTGAACGCAATCACCTTCATGTCGAAACCTTGCGCGATGCGACTTACGGATTGGCCAATTTCTCCCAGTCCAATAATGCCAAAGGTCAATCCACTCAGTTCAAGAGCGGGATGCAGCCAGTAGCAGAAATCTGGGCTCGCGGACCACCCCCCCTTTCGCACATCATCCGCCTGCCTAGCTAGCCGATGGACCAAATTCAAAACGTGCGCGAACACCATTTGGGCCACCGAGTCCGGTCCATAGCCCGCGACATTGCAGACGGGTACTCCCTTTTCAGATGCGGTCTCGACATCGACGATATTTACACCGGTGGCCGTCACTCCAATGTACTTTAGATTCTCCGCCTGTTGTATTGCTTCCGATGATACGATTGCTTTGTTCGTGATAAGCGCATCGCAGTCGCGCGCTCTTTCTATCACTTCCTCCGGCGATGAACGTTCGTAAACGACCACCTCCCCTAGCTCCTCAAAAGCCTTCCAACTCAGGTCACCCGGATTTAGAGTATGCCCATCTAGGATAACGATTTTCATACGTTCGATCAGTTAAGGACTCTCTGGCTCATTCCATTACTGGGCCGTCCAGCCACCATCTATCGTAAAGGCGCCCCCAGTACAATAGGAAGAGGCATCAGACGAGAGAAACAACGCTAGTCCCCCGATCTCCGTGAGCTCACCCCATCGGCTTAAGGGAATTTTTGATACGAAATTCTGATATTTCTCAGGATCATCCAAAAGCGGAAGATTCATCTCTGTAGCAAACGGTCCAGGTAAAATCGCATTGGCCGTGATCTTATGCGGGGCCCATTCCACCGCCAATGCCCGCGTCATATTTAAGACCGCTCCTTTGCTTGCGGTATAGGGTGTCCGGTCAGCAATCGCTATAACGGAGAGCATGGAAGCGATATTCACAACCCGCCCGTAGCCCTGCGCCTTCATAATCGGGGAAACGGCCTTACAAGCTAGCCACGTCCCCGTTACATTTACATCCAAAACACTGCGGAAGTCTTCTGGTGTGACCTCCTCGATGGCGCCCCGAATATTTATTCCAGCGGAGTTAATGAGAATATCAATGGAGCCGAGCTCCGCCTTTACCTCGCCCACGACCTGCTCTACCTGGGCCGCATCGGTAACGTCGCAGCTCTTGCCGATGACTTTGCCCTCCCCAACTGCGTCCAAGATGGCTACCGCTTCCTCGTTTTTGGAGGAGTCACGTGCCGCGATGGCAACCGAAGCGCCCGCCTCCGCCAGCGCTTTCGCCATTTCGATGCCGAGGCCCCGATTTCCGCCCATCACCAATGCGGACCGTCCCGCTAGTTTAAACTGATCTAGTATCATAATTCGTTTTTTCGTATTTCGTTTTAGACTGAATCGAAGTCACGCCTCGACATTAAGAAATTCGTTTAGGACTCCCATTGGCGAAAGCGCTGATAGACCGCTTTCAAATCATTCACCCAATCCCCCTTTGGCTCAGACCAAGCTTGCTCGACAACGAGATAGCCTTGGTAGCCTTTCGCCATCAAATGACTTAGGAAGCCCTCAAAATCCGTTACCCCTTCACCAAAAGGAACAGTATCATGGCCTTTGCCCCGCTTTTTGCAGTCCTTCAGGTCAACGTGAAGAATCCGTTCGTGAAACCGGTCTACCACTTCGATCAGGTCCACATTAACCCCTTCAAAGTGGCCCGTATCAAGGCACATCCCAACATTAGGAGAATCGATCGCAGCAAAGATCTCCTCATAGTCCGCGATTCCTTCCATTACATTATTGGCGTGGTTTTCCAGAACAACCACTAGTCCCTTCGCTTCCGCGACGGGCGCAAGTTCCTTCAAAACTTCAATGACTGACTTCAATCCGCCCTGAGTTCCGCGGCGGCTTCCGGTACATTTCACGATCCGGCAATTCAATCGCTCACAATGATCCAGCAAAACCATTTTGTGGGACAGGTCTTTAATCACCCCATTGCGTCCCTCTCCACCGAAACCCGTGCCCTGAACGCTGATGGGGGTAAGCCCCGCCCTGTCACAACCCTCCTTGATCCCGTCAATGTAACGGGGCGTCAGCGTGCCAGGATACCAAAGATTGAACTCCACATTCTTGAAGCCAAGCTCAGGAACGAATCGAAAGGTCGGTTCGTGCCGATGATCCCCAAAGCCATCGACGCAGATCGTGGCAATGGCCAACTCAACTCCCTTTTTGCTTTCAACCGCTTTCGCTCGCAGAGTCGCTTGGCTCAGCGAATACAGGGCTCCTACGCTCACGCTGGCAGAAACGGATTGCTTCAAAAAATTTCGGCGGCCGATCAGGGGGTTCATTGATCCAAAAAAATACGCCAAACAATCAGGAACCCTCGCCGGTTGATCAAACTCATTTCTTCATGAAATCTGGAAACTCGGCCTCGCCACTGGACTCGCTAGCACTTTCCGCATTGCAAACCGGGCCTGAATCGTTTCCTAGATAACCAAAATTCATGGAAATCGCGTTTACAAAAATGCATGGGGCCGGAAACGACTTCGTGATGATCGAAAATCTAGATGGATCGATCGAGCTGTCAGCCGCGCAAGTAGCTCGAATGTGCGACCGTCGTTTTGGGATCGGCGCAGACGGTCTTATCCTGCTAAACCCTCCTCAGGCCGACGATGCAGATGCCACCATGATCTACTATAATGCCGATGGCGGTCGCGTAGACATGTGTGGAAATGGGGCCAGATGCTTTACTTCTTTCGCGCTGCAAAACGGCGTCGGAAATGGCGAGTCGGTTTCTTTTCTGACCGACGCCGGTCCCATGAAGGCGACCGCCGGTGATGGAGTATTCACGATTAATATGACGCCCGTCCACTCCATCGAGCTCGACCAGGAATTGGAAACAGAGCACGGATCGTACCACTATGACTTCATGAACACGGGAGTTGAGCACGTCGTAGTCTTCAACGACGCAGTCGACCGCATCGACATCGTGCCCGAGGGCAGCGCCATTCGCTATCACTCTAGATTCCCGAAGGGGACCAACGCCAATTTCGCCGAGATACAGAAAGACGGTGTCATCAAGGTCCGAACATACGAGCGGGGTGTCGAAGACGAAACACTCGCCTGTGGCACAGGGGTTACGGCCGTTGCGATTGCCGCGAACCTGACCAAGAATCAATCGACTCCCATCTCCGTCCTCGTGCGCGGCGGTGATACGCTATCGGTCGATTTCCAAAGAGAGGGAGACGATATTTCCAACATCACCCTTACCGGTCCGGCCAAGGTGGTCTTCCGAGGCCAAATCGAGATCTAGTCCTGGAGCGATTCAGCTAAGCTCCTCGCAATCCGCTTCCCAAGAAAAGGTCCTTCGTACACCATACCTGTATATATTTGCACTAAGGACGCCCCTGCGTCGATTTTCCGCTTCGCAGTATCCGGGGTTGAAATACCCCCAACTCCAATGATGGGCAGTTTTCCATTGGTTTGACTGAATATTCGCGAAATGATCTCCGTCGACTTCCTCTCAACGGGCTCACCGCTGATTCCGCCCGCTTCATTTAGGCTTTCAAAGGGCCCCTCACGAGCCATCGTTGTATTGGTTGCTATAATACCATCGAGACTCAAATCGGTCAATATCTGCAAAATGCCATCCAATTGGAGTTCGCTCAAATCGGGGGCTATTTTCAGCAATATCGGCCTTCGCCCTTCTCCCTTTTCCTCACGCTCCACGTTCAGCTTGCACAACTCGCTTAACAATTCTGTCAATCGCGATTCTTCCTGCAGTTTTCGTAGGTCAGGAGTGTTCGGGCTGCTCACGTTCACCACGAGGTAGTCAGCCAATCCAGCCAGTCTCTTAAAGGATCGACGGTAGTCCTCCACGGCCTCGTCCAAGGGAGCAACTTTCGACTTCCCGATATTGATTCCGAGTGGAATGCCGCGTCGCCCCGGACCCGGCATCTCCGAGAGTCGCTCCGCCACGGCATCAGCGCCATCATTGTTAAAACCCATTCGATTCAACAAAGCCCCTTCCTCGGGAAACCGAAACATCCTCGGCTTTGGATTACCCGGCTGGGCCAGCGCCGTTACCGTACCAATCTCCACGTGGCCGAATCCCAGAGCTTCAAAGGCCGGCCAGCATACCGCGTTTTTATCAAAACCAGCCGCCAGTCCCACCCGATTCGGAAACTCGAGCCCAAAAAGAGACACCGGCTTTCTTTCCCGAGGAAGCCGGTTCCACGCCACCATCGCCGGTCTGAGGCCGGGCGTTCCTGCCAAGAGGGTCAACGCATCCACTGCGAGCTCGTGCGCCTTTTCCGGATCCAATCGAAATAGCAGTGGCTTGAGAAGGCTCTTGTACAAAACGCTCATATTAGTCGAGCAAGGCAACAGATGGACCCATTTATGGAAAGAAAAATGCGCTCCCATCCCATTGGGATCGAACAAAGCGTTTTTTTGTGGGTTTACCGTTAATGCGGCGTTTATCAGCGCCGATGAGCATGGCATATCCAAATACTGAGGACGCTATCTCTCGATTTGGTTAAATTTCAGTAGAAAAAACCCAGAAACCCAAAATTCTCAATTATTTGGACGTTCATTAGTTGACTTACTGTGAACACCCGTTTTTTGGTGATCGTAGAACGCAGAACATGCCAAACGCTACAAATCAGATTGAATGGTGCACCGTCAAGTTGGGAGAAGACATGAACTGGTGGGTGATGGAAGTCAGCGATGACATCCACTGGGACGTCGACGGGCTCAGCATCATCGATCCGCGCCAAATTTCCCACCTCATCGACCTCGCAGAACCGCTGCGGGAGTACAAGTTCGATCAGGACATCATGGATCGGGCCTTCATCGCGTTCAAAATCCAGAAGGATCTGGGTGACGGGCTCGTACGTCTCGTGCGGACAAAAGAAAGCTTTTTCGATACTGATGAACCGCTTTTCGGACTGCCAGATGTCGTTGACGAGATGAACGGCCCTTATGCCGACTTCCTCAACCACATCACCCGAATTCGCGTGAACATGCTGAACGACATCATCGATTTCGAACAAGCATTCACCATTGACGAGCTGGAAGAGGAGCTTCGGGAGGAAGAAAACAACAATTTCATCGAGGGGCGTGCCGTCCACATGTTCAACGAAGTCACCAACATCATGGAGTATGTTCCTGCTGGATGGGAGCTCGATGAAGATGACGTAGATGAAAAAGAGGAAGAAGAAGAAATCGACGAATTCCCCGACATCGACGACGAAGAGGCCAAAAAGATAAGCGAAAGCGAAAATCTCAAGTGGGACGAGGACGAGACTGAAGAGGAAGACGAAGACTCCTACCAAGGCGGTCCTCCTGACGAGGAAGAAGAAGCGGAAGAGAAAAAACTCTAGTTAGCCGCCTTCCCTGCTTTGACAAAACGCGATCCCATTCCGGTCGCGTTTTTTTGGCACTTAGTCCCGAGCCCGACTAATCGAGTTTCTCAGCTACTTCACGAGCAAAGTAGGTCAGTACGAGGTCTGCTCCCGCTCGCTTGATCGCCAGAAGGGATTCATCCCTGCTTTTCTCGTAGTCGAGCCATCCCAATTGAGAGGCCGCGTGGATCTGGGCATATTCTCCGGAGACTTGATAGGCCGCTAGCGGCAAGGCAGACGCCTCCCGCAAATCACGAATGATATCCAGATAAGGACCCGCAGGCTTGACCATCAGAAAGTCCGCGCCCTCCTCCTCATCCAAAAGCGCATCCGCAATCGCCTCGCGTCGGTTAGCCGGATTGAGCTGATAGGTCTTTTTGTCTAGAGTCGTCGTTCCGGCAGCGCTGGCGCTCCCCACCGCCTCACGGAAAGGACCATAATAGGCAGAAGCGAATTTCGCCGAATACGCCATAATCGCGGTGTTTGTGAAACCTGCCTCGTCCAAGATCTCCCGTATCGCGCCAATTCGCCCATCCATCATGTCGGAAGGAGCCACGATATCGACCCCCGCAATTGCCTGGTGCACGGCCATCTGGCACAATCTCTCAACGGTTTCGTCATTGAGAACGTAATCCCCCGCCTTGTTCAACACGCCATCATGCCCATGTGATGTATAAGGATCGAGGGCGACATCCGTGATCACTGCGATCTCCGGAACTGAATTCTTAATGGCTTTCACAGTCCGCAAAACGAGTCCATCTGGATTCCCAGCCTCAGAACCCACGTCATCTTTCAATGAGGGATCGATGCTGGGAAACAAAGCCACGGCGCGAACACCGACCTCAGCTAGTTCCCGGCACTCCTGCACCAGATCCTTTACATTTCGCCGAAAAACCCCCGGCATGCTGCCAACCGGCTCTTTGGGTCCGTCCCCATCAATCACGAAAAGGGGCGCGATCAAGTCCTCCCTTTTCAGCCAGTTTTCCTGCGTCATCGCCCTTAGAGCTTGCGTGCGACGGATCCGTCTGGGCCGCCTCCCTAAATCTAGCTTGAAATCTTCGGTGTGATCAGGATCGTTCATGACAAATTACTTGGCAAAATGCAGTTTCTTGTGACAACACGCAAAGCGGAAGAACTCTCAAAGGCAAGAGTTTGCGACGATCACCCTGCCAAGACTTGCTGCTAGCTCCTATAGCCTTAGGAGTCGGACGTGGCATTTCCGCGCTTTGCCCAACAACGTCCGCTTCCCCAAGGATCACCCTATTCCCAATCGCTCTATAATGTCAGTCGTCCTTTTACACAACACTCTCTCTCGAAAAGCGGAGCCCATCCAGCCGACTAAAGGCAATGTGGTCGGCATGTACTGCTGCGGTCCCACTGTATATGCCCAAGCCCACATCGGCAACTTTCGCACCTTTCTTTCTCAAGACGTAATGAGAAGGACATTACAGATTGCCGGATTCAAAGTGATCCACGTTCGCAACCTAACTGATGTTGACGACAAAACCATCGCAAAGTCCCGCGAGGAGGGCAAACCCCTGCAGGAAGTTACAGAGCATTGGACGAAGGTCTTCCATCGCGATTGTGAACGGTTCAACATGCTCAATCCTCAGATTGAGCCTCGAGCGACCGACCACATCCAGGAACAGATCGATATGATTGCCACCCTACTGGATCAGGGACACGCCTACGCCACTGACGATGGCAGTGTCTACTTTAGAGTGTCTTCATTTGAAAATTACGGAAAGCTCTCGCGGCTTAAAGAACGCGAATTGACCACCAGCGCCGCAGACGCGTCACCGAACGACAGTGACGAATACGAACGCGACTCCATGGCCGATTTCGTAATGTGGAAAAGTCGCAAGGAAGACGACGGAGATGTTTTCTGGGAAAGCCCTTGGGGACAGGGTCGACCGGGTTGGCATTTGGAATGCTCGGCGATGGCGATGAAATATTTAGGCTCCAACCTGGATATTCATTCAGGGGGCGAGGATCTTATTTTCCCTCATCACGAAAACGAGATCGCTCAAAGCGAATGTAGCTGCGACTCACAGTTTTTCAAATACTGGATACACTGTGCCCACTTGCTCGTGGAGGGCGGAAAAATGTCCAAAAGCCTAAATAACTTTTACACCGTAGACGACATTGAGAAAAAGGGCTTTCCGCCGGTGGTGTTGCGATACGCGCTAACCAGTGGCGCCTATCGACAGACCATTAACTTCACCATGGATTCGCTCCATGCGGCGCAAAGCGCCCTGGTGCGGCTGAAACGATTCTCGGACGACATTCTTGGCGCTTCGGGTCTCAAGCGTTCCCCACTGCTAAAGGCGATTGAAAAAGGTAAGTATCTGAAAGACGATTGGGGATTGTTCGCCTCTGCCTGGGAGAAGTTATCCAATGATCTAAATATTCCTGCGGCCCTCGGTTCCATCTTCACCGCCATTAAAGCAGTGAAGATTGAGGACCTGGACCCCGAAGCAGCAGCCAAGTACGCCATCGCCTATCACAAACTCATATACGCCTTAGGCTACAATCTCGATCAAGTTATCGCTGAGAAGCCGAAGGTCGACGCTCCAGAGGAAATCAAGAAGCTCGCTTTCGAGAGATGGGAAGCGAAACAGTCGAAAGACTGGGCGACCTCAGATCAACTCAGGGATGCGTTGCAAAAGCAGGGATGGAAGATTCTCGACAAGAAAGACGGATACGAGCTGGAACTACTGTAAGCAAAACCTAGAAAGAACGTTCCAGTCTCCAGAACCCGGGATTGCTCGAGTCGCTTTCCACCGGGTACGGTGCCTGAGCCCCTTCTAGGGTTGTCCAGGTTTCTAAGTCTCTCGACGATTGGAGAACTCCCGATTCCGTCCATACTAGTTGATAACGGCCCCCAACCTCGTCCCATTCTAAACTCAGGAAGTTCCCAGACGGATCGGGAGCTTCCAGCAATACCGTTACCCCATTGTCCGCAATGATGGCGTTGAGGAGTTCAAGCTGACTCGATCCTTCCGTAAGATCAACTGGGTTTCCAAAAATCGCTATCTTTTCCAAGGCCGTAAGCCCACCCAGTGGGGCGAGGTCTGTCACCTCATTTCCACTTAGGTCAATTTTTCTCAGAGCCGGCAACGTCGTCAACACGTTGAGGTCGCGGACCCCATTGTTCGCGAATTTCAGGATCTCCAAGGTTTCGATACCATCGAGTATGCCGAGAACTCCGGTTGATTCCAAGGTTCTCGCTCTTCCGAATACCTGGATTCCACCGAACGGTTCATCGCTCGCTGAACCGGGATCGCTTAGGAGATTTGAACTGAGATCCAGCTCCACCAGTTTCGTCTAATTCGAGAGATAGCTAATGTCAGAAATCTGATTGCGGCTCAGATCCAGAAACCGCAGCTCTCGCATATCACCTACCTGCCAAATATCCTCCAAAGCGTTGTTGGAAAGATCGAGCTCCTTCATGTTGATCGCTTCTTCGAAACCATTTAAATCAGTCAAACCCAACCCGGACGCATCCATTCTTAAGATACGTTGTAGTTCGAGTCTTAAGATTGAACCCCCCGATTTACCCAGGGTACTTCTGAACGCATTCTCTAAGGAAGCCTCAGACACCCAGATCCTATTCATTATTTCCGCCTTCTCCGCATCGAACATGCTATATCCACCGCGATTATCGTTTAATCCAAATTGGTCGTTGAAAAGACCTCCAGACCACATGCCATCTACATGGGACAGTCCTTGCTCTCCATTCGTGTCAGTGATGGCCGACGCAATGAACTCAATGCCATCTTCACTAAAGCTGTAAGTTCCCCTCTCAATGCCGCCTTCCAAGAGGAGCCCGAGGGGTTCTGAATATTCCATCTGAAAATAGTAGCCATTATCGAGAAACACAAAAATCCCCCCATACTCCTGGTTGCCGTCGCCCCACTGCCAACCACCAACCAGCGCGTCACTTGAGCTACTTACTTTCGTGAAAGCTGAGGGGGCTCCTCCATCGGTAATGCTCAAGGAACTGCCTGAAATTGTAGCCGTTAGGGAATCTCCCAAATTAGATAAACCGACCGTTCCGTTGGTGTCTCTGATCGTCTCAACTGAAAGTGCGCCTGAATCCCGATCCCAAGTGTATTCACCACGTTCGAAACCGTCCGGGTCAGAGTCTGAAGCAGAAACATCTTCTACATGAAAATAGGTGCCATTGTTGAGAAAGACCAACACCCCTGAACCGTCACCGCTCGGATCTCCATAACTCCAACCTCCGGCCAAGGGAGAATCAGGAGTCGCTAATGTAAAATCCGTAGCGGTATTTCGTGATTCCAAGCCATCGATACCGAACCCATCGACTCCACTTAAGGTTCTGGCATGAATAAACTCGAGATATCCATAAAACGTGTGGCCGGGCCAAACGGTCCCCGCCGGTACGACTCCTTGCGTCGCCGCTCCAATGTTACTCTCCCTAAAAAGGATTTCATCATCGTAAAACCGGGAAACCTCAAAAATCGTTTGCCCATTTTCTTCAGTCAACTCTCCTGGATTGCTCCAATTCAATGTGAGATCGGTAAACGAATCGAAACTCTGCGCCGCTGTAAAATGCGTTCCAGTCAGATAAGGGGTATTTGGATACTCGTCCGCCATTAATCTGAACGTCTGGCTCATCGTTCCCAAATTCCCGCCTGACAATTCATCCGTGAATTCCGCGCCTGGAGGAAATTCCGCGTTCATCGCTGCTTCCGAATGGTACTCTTTTTCAAACGTCCAACCGTGCGCGGTATTGTGGATGAGCGGGTAGGCTCCTGGAATTTCGCCCCCGCGGATTTCCATTTGCAAGGCGTCTTGATTCATCTTCGTTTCCACCGCGACGAGCACGCTCCACGCCGCTGCGACTGGGGCGGTGTTGTTCCTATTCTGGAAATGGTCTTTCCCTTTGACGAACCTCCAATGAGTCACCTGCGGCACGGGATAACCAACGGTTGTAGGGTCGACCAAATAAAGGCGCCACTCTTGGTCTCCATCGTAAATCATTAATTCATCGTCTCGAACGCTAATTCTGAATCCTTCTCGTTCGTTTGAAAACGCAAGCGCCTCATCAGTGTCAACCAGCACCGTTACGTCAAAGATTCCTGTCTCTTGGTCCCATGTGTAACTTCCCTTCTCCATTCCCAACTGCTGTCCAAATTCCTGAGCCTCAAAGTAGATGCCGCTGGGAAGAAACACGAGAATTCGCGAATCAATGGCTCGACCTTCTCCATACTGCCAGGCGCCGACGAGTGGGATATCACCTCCTTTTATCCTCGTTAACGCATTGCTTCCTTCACTATCCGAATAGGTGAGCGCATCTCCAGCTACCACCACCGTAGTGCTTCCCGTCGGATGCGAAAGCCCTGCTTCTCCATTAGAATCCGTTAAAGCAGATGCGGTAAATGCTCCCGATTCGGAATTCCACGTATACGTCCCTCTCTCAAAACCATCCGGATCACCCGATTCGTTCTCGGTATCCTCAACCAGATAATATGTACCGTCCTTCATGAATACGACCACACCGGATCCATCCGATTCGCTGTCTCCAAAGAGCCAGCCACCAATGATGGAATTTGCAGAGGCCGTATCCAAATCAAAACGACTATAGGCCGTATGGTAAACCGCTCCATCTATACCAAATCCGCTAGAACCGCTCTGAATGACTTGGTTTACATGATCGAAATACCCTTCATAAACGACCCCCGAGCTTAACGTATTCTCGGGCAAGTTTATGGTTGTCTGAGAGGCATCGACAAATGCTTCGAACGGGCTTTCCCCATTGGCCTCGATTTCGACTATGGTTAGATCCGCTTCTGTGCTTGGAGCCGCAAAGTTGAAATCGAAGCTATTGATGGGATTAAATGCTTGCAGCTCGGAATAGCCACTCCCCACCAAGTAAGGCAAGTCCGGATAAGCCTTGGCGCCCACAGAAACGGACTGCGTCAACGTTCCCAAGCTTCCTCCACTCAACGTGATGGTGTAATTTGAGTTGTTTGGAAACACCGCATCCATCGCCGCCTCATTCTGGAAGTCCTGGTTGTAAAACCACTCAGTCCCGTCCAGCTCAAAGGCGAGGCTGCCATTGATGTTCCCACCGCTTATCGTGACCGAGGTCGCATCGCCGACCACACTCGTGTCGACATAGATTTCAACGTCGTAAACGGTCACTGAGGGCGCTTGATTGTCGGCCGACACTACCCCCCCCTCGGCCTTTCACAAAGCCCCATTCCAATATGGCTCCTTCCAAACCGAGGGAAAACAGGACTAAAGCCAAAAGGACCGTACGAAATAAGTTACACATATTGAGATATTTACAGCTATCTAGCTTATCTCGTCTAACACTGGTCAGGCGTCAGCCAATGAAGCTTTTTTCACTTCATATTCACATAAAACTACCTACTCCCTATTCAAATCCAACAACCTAGATCCGGCTCATGAAAACCAAACGAATTTCGTGGTTCACATTTTTCCGCTTTCGTGAAAGTTCATGCCTTTCATTGAATTAACTGTAACTACTCTCAATTTGCTCCGGAAAAAATAGCGTACATGAAAGCCCAAATGACTCCACTCGAGGAAATCCGACATTCCTCTTCCCACGTTCTGGCCACCGCGGTCCTTCGACTCTTTCCAGACGCGAAGCTCGATATTGGTCCGCCAACCGATACAGGATTTTATTACGATTTCGACCTAGAGCACAAATTCACCGCGGAGGATCTTGAAAAGATTGAAGCGGAAATGAAGAAGGTCATCAAAGAGAACCAGAAATTCGAGCGCATCGAGGTTTCCCGCGAAGAGGCCGTAAAGATGATCACCGACTTTGGCCAAGCAGAATATAAATTGGGACGCCTTGAAGACATCCCTGAAGGGGAACAGGTTTCTTTTTACCGGAACGGGGAATTTCTCGATCTCTGTGCCGGGACACACGTCAACTACACAAAGAAGATCAAAGCGTTTAAACTATTGAGCATTGCGGGAGCCTACCATCGCGGTGACTCGAACAACAAGCAGCTGCAACGCATTTACGGGACCGCTTTCCAGTCTAAGGACGAACTCGCAGAGTACCTCGAGATGCTCGAGGAAACCAAAAAACGCGATCATAGACGCATCGGCAAGGAGATGCAGTTATTCACCTTCGATTCTGAGCAGGTCGGACCGGGACTCCCGCTCTGGATGCCTAAAGGAACCGTGCTCGTGGAAGAGCTAGAGAAGCTCGCCAAGGAAACCGAATTCGAAGCAGGATACGATCGAGTAAGGACACCACACCTCGCCAAAGAATCCCTCTATTTGACCAGCGGCCATCTGCCTTACTACGAGGAGTCCATGTTCCCTGCCATGGAGTTCGAAGAAGAGGCGGGCGGCGAGAAAGTCCGCTACTTCCTCAAGGCAATGAACTGCCCGCACCATCACAAAATTTACGCCGCGGCCCCTCGTAGCTACCGCGACCTTCCTCTGCGTTTTGCGGAATACGGAACCTGCTATCGCTACGAGCAATCCGGTGAACTGATGGGGCTAATGCGGGTTCGTTCCATGCAGATGAACGACGCCCATATCTATTGTACTGCGGAGCAGTTCGAGGCGGAGTTCAATGCGGTCAACGAGATGTACTTGAAGTATTTCAAGCTCTTTGGCTTCGAAAAGTATTTGATGCGATTCTCCACTCACGATCCGGACAAGCTCGGCAAGAAGTTCGTCGATAATCCGGAACTCTGGCTAAAGACCGAAAACATGGTGCGCGATGTATTGAAGTCTTCAGGAATCAACTACGTCGAGGTTCCGAATGAGGCCGCGTTTTACGGTCCAAAAATCGATGTGCAGGTTTGGAGCGCCATTGGACGTGAATTCACCATCGCCACCAATCAAGTCGACTTCGCCGTTCCGTCTCGTTTCGACTTGGAATACACGACCAGCGAGAACACGAAAGAGACTCCCTTGTGCATCCACCGAGCGCCGTTGGGCACGCACGAACGGTTTATCGGGTTTTTGATCGAGCACTTCGGGGGAGATTTCCCGACCTGGCTCGCTCCCGAACAGGTGCGCGTCCTGCCAATTAGCGACAAGATCGCGGACTATGCCCAAAGCATTCTGGCTGACCTGAAGGCCGCAGGCGTTCGAGCAACCGCAGATCTGCATGCGGAGAAACTCGGGGCCAAGATTCGAAAAGCCGAGCTAGAAAAAGTCCCTAACGTTCTCATCGTCGGCGCCAATGAAGCCGAAGAAGGCAACGTTTCCGTCCGCTCACGATTCGAAGGAGACCGAGGAACGATGAGCCGAGAAGCCTTTCTCACTGATCTACTTGAGACGATTCAGACGCGAAAGCTGCAAATAAAGGAATAGAAGCGAATTCAACCGCAGCGATTCTGTGAATAGATCGCTCGTCACGATCGTAAATGCGAGATCGGCTAGTTGTTTTCGCCTAGGAGCTTGCCAAAGACCATCCGTCCCCCACTCGTGGGGATTACGCTTTCCACTTCGGCAAGAACACTCGAGCCTAGCATGTCGGCTGACTGGTTCACGACGACCATGGATCCATCCTCTAAATAGCCAACACCCTGTCCATCTTCCTTACCGATTTTCATGATCGATACGGAGAGCGCTCCACCGATTACAACCTCTTGAGCCAATGCCTTATTGAGATTCAGAATATCGACAAAAGGAATGCCGCCGTGCTTCGCTTTCTGAAGAAGCGATTCGCTGGTCGCCAACAACCGGCCCTTCGATGAGGAAACCACGAACAGTATTTTCTCGTCCCTTGAGTCGGTGCTTTCCAGATCACTGTCGATCACGCGAAAATCTACATGTTCAATGTCTTTGAGCTCGCTGACGGTCTTCAGCCCTCTCTCACCGCGGTTTTTCTCGTCTACGATTGATGAGCTCGAAAGCTCATGCAACTCGTCCATAACAAATTTGGGTGTCGCGATCGCGTCGCTCAATAAGCGGGCATTCGCTAGCTTAACCACTCGCCCATCAACTAAAGCGCTGGTATCAAGCACAACCAGCGGTATCTCGACATTCTGTGGCTCGAACTTGACATAGGGGATTACGAGATTGAATTCGTCCCGACCTCTCAAAGCAATGACAGTGGACAAATAGGTTACTCCGATAAATACGCACAATCGAGAGATATAGATCACCTGGGCTTCCCCACCGTCAAACAAGGGAGAAATCGTTATGAAATGAGAGGCCAAAACTCCTATCAACAGCCCAAACGTCAGCCCGGACAACGCTCTCAGCGAAAATCCCTTAAGCAGAATGTCAATCAGCACCAAAAGTGCCCCAAGCAAGCCCCCAACCGCTACTGAAAATGCCGGGTGGACATTGATATCCGGGAACAAAAAAGCGACTGCATAGCCCCCAATGGCGCAAAAAAGCACCATAACGATGCGAATAACTAGGATGGATTGATTCATTGGTACCTGGAAAGCAAATGGGCTCAGCCTTGCGACTGAAGCACGTATATCACTATCGGCACTAAAATGAAAATCGTCATCAGGATATAAATCAGCTGTTTCGCATTACGCGCTTTTTCAATCTGTTCTGGTGTTTCGTCCATAGCTTCCTATCTCTATTTCCTATGCGATACTGGCTCGTAAAGCAAGAACCTGAAACTTATCCTTGGACTCAACTCCTCAAGGAGAAAAAAACGATCTGGGACGGCGTCCGTAATTATCAGGCCCGAAATTTCATGCGGGATATGTCCAAGGGCGATCTGGTCTTTTTCTACCACAGCGGGAAGGCGAAGGAACTAGTCGGATTGGCTAAAGTTGCTAAATCAGCCTACTCCGACCCGACAGCGACCGAGGGAGACTGGGCCGCGTTTGACTTGAGAGCCGTGAAATCCCTCAAGCAACCGGTTACCCTTCAGCAAATCAAAGCGGATCCTCGCTTGCAGGAGCTGCATCTCGTGCGAAATTCCAGGCTTTCCGTCATGCCGATTGGAGAGAAAGAATTCAAACACTTGCTGGACCTCGCTCAAACAACCGCTTGAATCCCTCCTCGTGTTCGAAAAACTAACAGTGATTGCCCCAGGGCTGCTCGGCGCTTCCATTGGAATGGCCGCTCGGCAGCGCTCCCTCGCGAAATGCATATCCGTGTGGGCCAGAAGGGCCGAAGCTCGACAAGCGCTAGAATCCAAAGACTGGTGCGATGAGGCGCCCGCCAGCATCGAAGACGCCTGTTCCGGAAGTTCGTTCATCGTTCTCTGCGCCCCAGTAGAAAGAATCAATGAACTCGCATCGAGAATCTCTCCAATGCTCGACTCCAACCCAATTGTTACCGACGTTGGCAGCGTCAAGAGCGCGTTGAGCCGCCATTGCCATGCGGTTTTAGAATCAAAGGGCCGATTTGTGGGCTCTCACCCCATGGCGGGATCGGAAAAAACCGGAATGGAAAATGCCGACGCGAATCTTTTCGAAGGAAACACCTGCTTTATTACACCCTTCGAAGAAACCGACTCCAAAGCCGCCAAAACTGTATCCGATTTCTGGATTGGTCTGGGAGCTAACGTTCTACAAGAATCACCCGAACGCCATGACGCCATCGTCGCGAACGTTAGCCACCTCCCTCACCTGCTCGCCTCCAGCCTGGCAAACTATCTATCAGTCGCCCTACCCGCAGCAGCCCAATTTTGCGGAAACGGATTAAAGGACACCACGCGAATCGCCTCTGGAGACCCGCAAATGTGGCGAGATATTATTGTGCAGAATCGACCAGAAATTATTCGGTCTTTAGACGCCTTTCAGGACGAAATCCAAAGTCTTCGGACAGATATCGCAAACGAAGACGACTTCGCGGTCTTGGGAAAGCTTGCTCAAGGAAAAGCGTTTCGCGATCAGCTCGATTCCTGAGCAGTCCATAAATTTCCATGCAGGATCCCTATCCCATTTCACCCTTTACCGTTCCCGTTTCAGCCAAAGTCGCCGTACCGGGTTCAAAAAGCATCACCAATCGAGCCATCCTCTTAGCAGCTCTTTCGGAAGGTGAAACCCGTCTCGATAATTGTCTTTTTAGCCGGGATACAGAGATCATGATCACTGCGATCCAGGATCTCGGTTTCGAGATTTCCAAAGATGAATCCCAGAAGCGGATACACATCCGAGGTCTGGGCGGTCTCATACCGAATACCAGGACTAAAATAGACATTGGCAATTCCGGTACCTCCGCCCGCTTCCTGACCGCAATGCTGGCCACCTGTCCGGAAGGCGACTTCGAGCTTGACGGAGACGCTGCCATGAGAAAACGCCCTATCCAAAAGCTAGCGGATACGCTCATCTCGCTGGGTTGCCGGATCGACACCTCCGATGGCTTTTTCCCCATTCGAATACGCCCTCAAGGACTCCAAGAAGGTAAAGCGACAGTCGACGCATCCGAAAGCAGCCAATTTGTTTCGGCTCTCCTAATGGCGGCCCCCCTTGCGAAGGAGACACTTAAAATTGAGCTTAGCGATTCTTCCATTCGAAGGGGCTACATCGATTTGACGCTCAAGATGATGGAGCGTTTCGGAATTCCACCACAAAAACTGTCCGCATCAAAAGATAGCTACCATATCAATCCCGCCTCCTATTCCGCACCAAAAGATGGCTACTTGATTGAAAGTGACGCCTCGGCAGCCAGCTACTTCATCGCCCTTCCGCTCGCGACTGGAGGAATGGTCGAGATCGAAGGCGTATCCAAGGATTCCCTTCAGGGTGACATCGCATTCGCTCAAATCGCTGAGAAAGCAGGTGCCGCTCTCGAATGGAGAACAGACTCTCTCGTCGTGAGTGCAAACCTTGGCGTTAATCCTATATCCCCTCTAAACGCCAACTACTACGCGTTCAGCGACACTTTTATGACTGGCGCGGCCATCGCCCCATTGGCAAACAGTCCCACATTAATCGAGGGAATCGGACACACGCGACATCAGGAATGTGACCGAATTGAAGCAATGGCCTCAGGATTGGCAAATGCCGGTCAGTCCGTCCACGAAACGGAATCATCCATCGAGATAACCCCCTCTCTACTCAACCCAGCTACAATTGAAACTTACGAGGACCACCGAATAGCAATGAGCTTCGCCATATTGGGAAGTCACGACGCCCTCGCCAATGGCAAGCCTTGGTTGAACATCGTCGACCCGCTCTGCTGCCGCAAAACCTTCCCGAATTTCTTTGATGTTCTCGAATCGGCTCGGGAACAAAGTTTAGCCAATCATTCGTAATTTCCAAAAAAATCCAAACATTGATAAAATTAGACGATATGTCGCTTCAAGGTAGCGGGCGATCTCCGAGCGTCCATTAATTCATGTTCTACTGTGGGCGCTCGGAGATCGCCCGCTACCCAGTTCAGTTAAACTGATCCCACTCAACTTTCTCTAAATTGACCAAAAACAATTTCATCATCATTGCTGTCGACGGAGGTGCCGCTGCCGGCAAATCCTCAACTTCAAGAGCCCTTAGCCAACGCTTTGGTCTTATGCATGTCGATACGGGTTCCTTCTACAGGGCGACCACTCTCAAACTCATGGAAGCAGGTGTATCTCCTGAAGATGAGACTGCGCTTAGCGATGTCCTTTCTAAGATTGTCCTCGGCACTTCGATCTCCGGAAACACGGCTTCTATTACCGTCGATGGCTGGGTTCCGGATACATCCATCAGAAGTCAGGCCGTCAATGAGAACGTTTCCCAATTCGCCGCGCTTCCAAAACTTCGGACCTTTCTGTTGGACTACCAACGCTCGCAGGTGGAGGTCGCTAAAACAAATGGATTCAAGGGTCTCATCATGGAGGGTCGGGACATTGGATCCGTGATTTTTCCCGATGCGGACCTTCGGCTCTATCTCTACGCCGATCCTGTAAAACGCGCTCAACGCCGCGCCAAAGAAGGAATATCCGACAGCATCGAAAAACGGGACCAGATGGACTCTTCCCGCAAAACCGCCCCACTGCAGTGCCCGGAAGGGGCTACCCTACTGGACAGCTCGGATATGACCTTAGAAGAGGTGATCGAAAAAGTCTCCGGCTGGATCGAGGGGATCATTTCCAAATGAATTTCGACAAGAAGGTTTACTGGTTAAGCTTCTGGTTCATCCGTAGTTTCTACCGTAATCTCCTACTGGGAGAAGTCGAGGGATTGAACAATGTCCCCAGAACAGGCTCGATTATCCTAGCGTCCAACCACGCTAGCCACCTCGACCCGCCTCTACTGGGATGCAATATTCTGCGAATCATCACCTACTTCGCTCGAAAGACCCTTTGGAAGAAAGGGATTGGGGCCGCCTGGATGGACGCCGTAGGAGCAATCCCCATCGATCGCGATGGCGAGTCGGATATCAAGGCAATGAAGCGAACCTTGGCAGCGCTGAAAAATGGAGGCGTTCTCACTCTCTTCCCCGAAGGCACACGCAGTCCAGACGGAACGCTACAATCCGCAAAACCAGGGATCGGCCTGATCGCTGCCAAATCGCAATCCGCGATCGTCCCCTGCCGCATCTTCAATGCCCACAAAGCCCTGTCCAAAGAATCGAAACTCCCCAACCTGAATCTCTCCATCCACATCGTATACGGTAAACCACTACTTCCCATAGACTACGATCCGGGGAAATCCGCGAGCAAACAGCGATACCAGCAGATCGCGGACAACATCATGTCCGCCATAAGTAAAATCAAACGGCCTAGGCTAAGCGTAGTCTAGCCTAGGAACATAGCTTGCCCTCGGCCCTTAATTAAACCTCTTCACTGGAGCGACTTCTTCCGGTCTTTCGCAATATCCACAAAATCGGAACGCCGTTATATTAAAACAGTAACGCTCTACTCGTAAATGGGTAGCCCGCTAGGAACAAAACTGGGAACATCGTGACGAAGGTCAATAGTACCGGAGTCTGTGAGAGACTTCAAAAAGGCAACAATATCTCCAACATCCCTCGCACGCAAACGATTGTTTTTCTTTAACTCATTCGCATCGGCAATCGCCTCCACCAGATCCGATTTATCCATTACCCAAAAATCAATTTCGGCCAAATCTTCACGGTAAGGAGCCACAAAATTAGCCCAATCATAATTGTAAAGTGAATACACTGGATCCAGTTGGTGACGCACGACACCCTCAAGTGTGTTAAACGCTCCAGAATGCCCATATGGCGCCGTCAAAGCAACATTCCGAAGCGTTGGCGTTCTAAACTTGTAGCGATCCGAGGGATTCCCAGTAACCAGTTCTCTACCAAAGTCTTCTCGACCCTCAATGCCGACACCCTTGCCCGGTCCTAATTGAGGCATCGCAATCGCGTAAAAATTGAAATCACTGAGCAAGGGCCCTGAATGGCAATCTACGCAATTTGCCTTTCCATAAAAAAGTTTCATTCCACGGCGTTCTTGATACGTGAGCGCTTTGGGATCGCCTCTTAGAAAATCGTCGAATCGACTGTTATTAGCCGGCCAACTCGCTGCTTCAAAGGCCGCAATTGCGTTGGCGGCATGGACAAAGGTGATATCCTCGGCCTCATTCACATCATCAAATGCCTTGATAAAGAACTCAACATACATGGGGATCGCCTTCAACCGATCCGCCAGTAAGCTCCATACACCATCCTCACCCGCGAGATCTCCGAGGGCGGCCGCGTCGGCGATCTCATTCTCTCCCGCTTGCCCAGCCATCTCGGTACCCGAGGTAACGGGAAACATGGCCTGAGCCGCTAGAACATTGTCCAACCCTTCGGGCAAATTATCCCCAGCCGGACTCTTAATTCCCGAGGGAAAGTCGGGATCTTTTTGAATGCGTCCATCATGGAAAATTGTATCGAAAAGCGTGACTCCCATACTGAAAACGGGAGGCGCATTTCGCGGCACTCTCTCGTGTATGGAGTCCGCTCCTTCTCCGGTATTTCGAGTAATCCCCAATCCCAAAGCTCCTTCACCCACCGGCAGAGACAATCCATCCCCGAGATCCGAAAGAGGATGGTGACAGGTCGCGCATGAAATGTTGAGATTGCCACTCAACTCCTTGTCGAAGAAAAGCAAGTTTCCTAGGAACACCTTCTCTTCCGGGGGCGAGTTCTCATCGTAGAAATCCTTATCGTCTAGCGGGCGAGGAAGCCTGTAAGACTCGCTACCAGATTTTGCGGACAGTTCTAAACTAGAAAATGAAATGCCTACAATCGCGTTCGTAATAATGACAAACCTGGTTACTCCCCTAAATACTAGTGCCCTCATACGGTTATTTACTAGAACAAACGCTATCCCTTTTCAACCCGATTTCCCTGAGTGTACCCATTTTCCAGATATAGGATTCACGATTAGTTAGAACCACTTAATCCATTTCCTTACGGTGCTCTTAAAAATCGGTGAAGCGAACCATTGAGGTCTCCATTGATTTTTGCCAACTAGAGCCGCTCAAGAGGCCGCCGAATCCAAATAATCCGGTCGGAGGATTATTCTAACTCGTGCTCTACCACATTTTCTCCGCAAGAGCGCTTTTGCACCGCGATCTTTGAGATGATTATCGCGCCGTAACGCGCTCCTGCAGGGGGATATCCTTGATCTTTTGGACCTAACGCTTTCTCAACAAAGCTACCCAGTCCAAATTCGCTTCACTCGGCGTGGCTCCTAAAGAAACCTTTTTCCCGCCAGAAACCTTTTTCACTTCGCCCCTTTGCAGTTTGCCCCCATTGCGAGGATCATACCACTTCAGGTCAAAAGAGCCCGAGATACCCGACAAGTCCAGGTTCACGATTCCGCCTTCCGGGAGATAAACTACATAGGTTTCACCCGCTTCCGCCAGACAGAAACGTCCATTCTCGCGCTTTGGATTTCCAACCAGCGCATCCGCATTGTTCATACGCCAAAAAGGAACGTCATTATCCTGGAAGAAGGAAATCGCGTGAGCGCAGTAAACCCACGACTGATGGCGACTACGCCAGTCTTCCGCGATGAGATCGTTCTCGGGCAATTTGTAGCCGAAATAGTACTCTACGCCCGCTCCTCCCGCCATCAGGTTGCCCCAAAGCGTTTTCTTGCGTACGTCATGGACACCGTACGTGTCTTTTTCGTCCATTGTTCCATCCCAGCTATTGTATCCCAAATCTGGAGGCACTCCTTGACTCGCATTCCCTTGCTCATCGTTGGCAACTACCCATGGGCGTCCGGCCGCACGGGACGCCTCCACCCATTGAAGCGTGCGGCGATGCACATCGTCCCAGTGATTCTGCAAGGACGCGCCAGTTAGAACCGACTGGCTCCCGATCAACTTGTTGTATACCTCATCTTGCTGAGGCGGAAACGTGTGCACTACAATATTGTGATCGTACGGATCCACATTCAGAATGTACTCCGCCATGTCGCGCTGCTCTTCATAGCTCTGCGTGTTCTCCTCTCCGAGATTCCAATTCAAAGCGAGGTTGTGCCCGAATCGGGCAATGAGTTCACGCATATACAATTTGCGCTCTTTTCCGAGCACGCCCCCATCGAGTGATTCCGGAATCACTTTGGGTTCTCTCTTCGATCCCAGTCGATTGTCGTCCATCTCGTTTTCCTGCAATTTGAAGTGGAGATAGATTCCCTTCGACTGGGCATGAGCCATGACGATTCCCCATTGATCCAGCTTGGAACAGTCATATTGGAACTTCATGTCCCGCTCCACAAACGGCCAAACATTATCCCCATCGCCCGCTGCATTGTACGTAAGGAATGAAAAGGAGTTAGCTCCCACCTCTGCTAAGTAGTTGAGCCCTCCAATCAGGTTTTTCCCGCGACCATCCCCCCAGGTCGGATCGCCTATATTCCAATCACTCGCATGGGGCGCCCAACTCTTCAAAGGGCCCTTGTCCGGCTTATTCGTAGTGGTATCGTCAAAATCAGTGTAGGCAAATACGGTTTCCGGGGCGTCTGGGCCGGCCTTTAGAAAATACTCGCCGGTACCGGCGAACCTCAAGTGATGCGCTCCAACGTATTCCAAGCGACCTTTAGCCCGAAAATCGCGTCCCTTTTTATTGGTCTTCGATACCGTGAAACTCCCACGCTTGCCGTGGTAAGGCTTCAGAATCTCCCCCGCCGCTGGATCGATCGCCGCGTCTTTTCCTGTTCGGAATTGGATTTCGTAACTCCACTTGCCCTCCTTGTCAGGTGACAGGTGGGCTCTCCAGATATTTCCCGATATGGCAGAGGTATTAGCCGCATCACCATCAGCTGCAAAGTATCCAGGGACCGTATACACAGGCACTCCAGATTCGTGGGAAAACACCACGTACATGGCGTGATCCGTGAATGGATTCGGGTTTGTGTCTTTTTCACTCGCCTGAGGACCTTCCAGAGAGAGCGTGACTGCATGCCACATTCTTAGCTCACCCTCCATCTGCACACGGACCTCGTCCGCACCAATTAATAAGGAACTAAGTCCCGAGATAATTCCAATTGCGACCAGGCCGCGAACAAGTAGCGTTAAAGAGTATTTCATATTGAAAACGGTGGAAGGATACTAGACTGCTCGAAGCGCTCTAGCAATGTTCATTTGCTTAAATAAATTGTGTTTTTGCAGCAACGAACGAACCGGTCAATCAAACCCAATCTAAAGAGCGTAGCACGACGCTAATTTTCAACATCGCTCCCTTCGGATGCTACTCCTAACTCGCTCAATCTGTCTCTAAATAAAACCCATTATTCGCAGCGCGAATACCGATTGGCCGCGCAGCGGACTCTAGGCCAACCTGTCCCTCATAGCCCGAAGGGCGACGTGGGAAGGCCGATGTTAGAAACAATCCCTCTTTTTTCGTTAACTCCGTCCCCCGCAGTTGCTCGTCCCTATTCTGTCCGTAATGAGTTGGCTCGAGTCTAACAAGTTTGCTTACTCGAAAAACTTCTACCGAGTTCGTTCCAATCGGTACGCCCTTGGGGTCATTCCAAACCGCCGCTTGAACGCCACCGTAAGGTATTCCGGATACTCGAACCCGGCGTCGTCCGCAATGGAGCTAATGGGCAAACTGGAGTGAATCAGAAGTTCCTGAACGCGCAGCATCCGAACCCGCTCGATCTCTTCCCTAGGGCTTCTTCCAATCAGTTTTCTAAATTTCCGCTCTAACTGCGTTCTGGCCATGGGCTCGACGCTCAACACATCCGAAACACCGATTCCCTTACACGCGTTATCCTTAATGAAAGTCAGAGCTCTGGCGATCTTCCGATCCGGAACCGCGATCAAATTGGTCGACTGTCTTACCGCGACCCCCAGCGGCTCCACCTGTACCGAAGAGATCTTATTTAAGGACCGTTTTCCCGATTTCATGAGGCGATTCAATATCCCCGCAGCTTCATAGCCCGCTTTATGCGTATCCGGTATGATGCTGGACATAGGAGGATCGCACAGTTCGCAAAGGATCTCATCGTTGTGTACTCCCATTACGGCTATTTCCTCAGGTACTTTCAATCCGACCTCTCGGCAGGCCTCCATCACCTCTTGACCGCGGACATCATAACAGGCCAAAACGCCAACCGGTTTGGGAAGCCCCATCAGCCATTTGCCCAATTGTTTGATTTCAGCCTCGGGCCGGGAAATTCGTTCATTGCGGGACGGACAACCAAATCCCCTGCCCTTCAACGTCTCCTGTAGATATTGAAATCGCAACCGGGACCAATGGAACTCGTCGTCCCCGCAATACCCGAAACTCCGCAAACCGAGGCTTTCAAAATGCTCAATCGCCAAACGAACGACTTCCCGACTGTCGGTTACGACTTGCGGGAAAATGGGCTTCTCTAAAGCCGCGCTCACGTCGACGACGGGGATCGCAAGACCCTCCAGAAAGGTGCCAATTTTCGGGTTTTCTACCCGTGCGATAATCCCGTCACCATCCCAGCTCTCGAGCCAGCTGGGGGTCATCGCGCCACGCCCTTGCTCGATCAATCGAAACGACCAGGAGTCGTTTTCTCGTGACCAGGACCGAATTCCCCGCAAAAGACCGCGTCCATATACATTAGAGGTCTCAATCAACAATGCTACCCGCTTCATAACCCACCCTCTTTTTCCAATTTCGTAGGGCTGGCGCTCTTGACTGGGCGTAGTCCCGCAAGGTGGACGAAGACTGTTGGGCCATGCCGCGTCTCCCAGGTAGCGGGCGATTTGTGACAGAATAGTCTTAAACCGATTGTGCGAGTGCTCGGCCTGCGACGGCGTAGCGAAGCGAAAACGCGAGATCGCCCGCTACCTTCAACCATATTCGCTATTCCCCGCTTCATGTCACATTTTCACTTATGCCGCTTTTTCTCTAATTAATTAAGCAAATACACATAGCTCCCGCAAAGGCAACTGTGTTACTCTCATCGCAATGGCGCACTACAACATAGCAGTCCTCCCCGGAGATGGAATTGGCCCGGAAGTTACCGACGCCACCTGTCAGGTTCTCAAAGCGACCGTCAATAAACTCGACGACCTGGATCTTACATTCGAAACCCTTTCCGTCGGGGCAGGCGAGTACTTGAAAAACGGAGACCCGCTCCCGGAGGCAACCGTTGAAAAGCTAAAGACTTACGACGCCATTCTTTTGGGAGCCATGGGCCTGCCCGAAGTTCGTTGGCCCAACGGGGTGGAAATGACTCCGCAAATCGATATCCGCGAAAAGCTTGATCTCTACCAAGGCGTGCGGCCCATAAAGCTGTACAATGAAATCCACTCGCCCCTGAAAATCCCCGAAGGCAAAGACATCGACTTTGTTCTCATGCGCGAGAATTGCGAGGGCTTGTTTTCAGAACGTCTCGCCGAGCGGGACTTAAACAGTGATTTCGCTACGGATACAATGAAGATCACTCGAAAGGGCGCCGAACGCATCTGTCGGGCCACTTTCGAAATCGCTAAAAACCGACGCAAACAGGTCACTCTGATCGACAAGGCCAACGTACTTCAGTCCATGGCCTTCTTCCGCGAAGTTTTCGATGAAGTAGCAAAGGAATATCCCGACATCGAGACGGAACGTATCTATGTCGACGCCATGGCCCTTTTTCTCGTGCAAGACCCCTTCCGCTTCGACGTCATGGTCACTGAAAACATGTTCGGCGACATTCTATCCGACCAAGCGGCGGGACTCGTAGGCGGCATGGGCATGGCCCCTTCAGCGGACATTGGCGATCAACATGCCGTATTCCAACCTTCCCACGGATCCGCTCCTACGATCGCCGGCAAAGGCATCGCCAATCCCATCGCTACCATTTTATCCGGAGCCCTGATGCTTCGCTGGCTAAACCAAGAGGCCGGAGAACGCGGCGCTCAGCTGATCGAGTCGGCTGTCTTTGAAACGCTTCAAAACCCCGACAATCGCACCGTAGATCTCGGAGGTTCGCGTTCGACATCCGAGATGACAAATGCGATTATCGCGAATCTCTAGCTCGATGTCGTCTTTTATAATAAAATGGCAAATCTATCGTAGGGCTGGCGCTACGCCTCGTACGAAAAAGATTTCTGGAATCATTGAAGGTAGCGGGCGATCTCCGAGCGCCCACATCATTGATTTAACTATGGACGCTCGGAGATCGCCCGCTACCTATCGAATCCCATGGACCTCATCGATCTCAGTCTAACCGTCAGCCCAGGGATGCGTGGTGTCAGCATGACCACTGCGAATACTCTGAAAGACGACGGTTGGAACGCCGCTAACTGGACGCTTTACTCCCATTCGGGAACTCATGCCGACGCGCCCATCCACTTCGAAGCGAGCGACCAGACCATCGACCAGATGCCGTTGCAAAGCTTCATGGGAAAAGCGAAAGTCATCAAGATCGATCCCACCCAGCCCAAGCAATGGCTAGTCCCCGCTGACCTGGGGGATCGCGCGGATTCCGTTGCAGCCGGAGACTGTCTCCTTCTCCACACGGGCTGGAGCCTGCACCTAGATGACACCGCCACCTATCGGGATGGGTTGCCACGGATTAGCGACGAGCTCGCCCGTTGGCTGGTGGATAGAGGGGTCAAACTCATCGGCGTAGAGGCTCCCTCTGTCGCGGATGTCAATAACCTCGAAGAAGTGGACCGTATCCACAAAATACTACTGGGAGCCGGTATCACTATAGTCGAGGGATTGTGCAATCTGGACCTTCTAAAACCTGAGGTCTTCTTCATGGCCTTCCCGCTCAAACTCGAAAAAGGCGATGGTTGTCCGGTTCGAGCAGTCGCCTTCAACAACGAGGTTTCCTTTACCTAATGCCAAATCCGAAAATGAAGATCTCCGAGGCAAGCCCCGAGGCATTTGAGGTAGCGGGCGATCTCACTCCTTCGCTAAGCTACGGCGCCGCAGGCCGAGCGCCCACTAATCGTAGAACAGGCATCCTGCCTGTTTATTCACATACTCAACAGGCTAGAAGCCTGTTCTACATTTCCTCACTCTATAAAATCACCTACCAATTATGACACCCCTTAGAGGAATCTGCATTGGAGCCGGCTACTTCAGCCAGTTTCAATACGAGGCCTGGAGCCGCATCCCCGAAGTCGGGATCCTCGCAATCTGCAATCGGAACCAAGAACGGGCCCGGGCCACTGCGGAAACCTACAAGATCCCCAGGGTTCTCGAGTGGGCGGACCTCGAACGTTCTCTCGACGAGCTAAAACCGGATTTTCTGGATATCATTACCCCTCCCGAAACGCACAAGGAAATCGTTAAGCTCGCCGCAGTCCGTGGTATCCATGTCATCTGCCAAAAGCCCCTCGCTCCCACCCTCGAGGAAAGCCAGGAAATCGTTCAACTGGCCAGCGATGCCGGTATCCGTTTTCTCGTACACGAAAACTGGCGCTGGCAGCCGTGGTACCGGGAGATTAAGTCCCAAATGGACCAAGGCACCATCGGCGACCTCTACTCCATCAGTGTTCTCATGCGAATGGGTGACGGATGGCAAAAAGACGCATACCTTTCCCGCCAACCCTTTTTCCGAGATTATCCTCGTCTACTCATATACGAGACCGGTGTACATTTCCTCGATACCTTTCGCTACCTGGGAGGGGAAATCGACTCCATCTATTCTCGCCTCCAGAAACGCAATCCCGACATAGCGGGCGAAGATGCTGGGCAGGTCGTGGCGGGCTTTAGATCCGGCGCGACCGCTATTCTGGATTCCAGCAGGTACAACGAACCGGACTGCGAGAACCCGCGCTACACCTTCGGGACCGTCAGAGTCGATGGAAGCAAGGGCCATATTGAACTGGCGACCGATGGTTCCCTTACACTGAAGCCACTCGGCGAATCTCCCACTCAAATCCCGTATTCACATTCTACTGAATATTTCGGGGGTGGATGCGTCTACAATGTACAAAAACACTTCGTCGATTGCATGGCCTCCGGAGAGGCCTTCGAGTGCACGGGAGAAGACTACCTTAAAACGATCGCCCTCGTGGAAGCCTGCTACCAATCCAATGCCTCCAATCAGGTCGTGAAACTCTAACAAAGACTACGACGATGTTTCTAACAACGCTCGTTCCTCGCTTGATCGTGCATTTGCAAGCCAGAGCCCTCTAAAAATCGGGCCAAAATATTCGAGCCAAGCTGCACGGAATTGAAATATCAAAAACCTATTGTCACGGCGTATCGAGGAGGAGACGGAAGCGATATTATCCTGCAGTTCCTCGTATTTTTTCTTTGCAAATGAACGGGGATTTTTCTGTAGACGCGGTCGCCGACCGCGTTGCGCGATCAACGATCGCACCTACAATTCTTAAAAACAGGACGCAACTGACTATAACACTTCAATCGAAAGCTACATGAATCACCAAGGACTCGATCACATTGCCATAGCCGTTCCGGATACCGAAGAGGCGCTCAAACTTTGGAGAGACCAATTCGGGTTTCCCGTCGTCTGTTCGGAAATCGTCAACGACGGCACGGTTAAACTGACGCACCTCGACCTCGGAAACACCCACCTGCAACTCGTTCAGCCGATGACCGAAGACCATCCTCTTCAGGATTGGATCGCCAAAAATGGTTCTGGCCTGCATCACTTCTGCCTTCGTGTCGATAATGTTGATACCGCCATCAAAGAGAGCCCAGTTCCCACGGCCGCCTCGCCCCATCAGGGCACGCAAGGGAAACGAGCCGTATTCGTCGACAAAGCGGGTGCCCAAAACACCCTTCTGGAATACACGGGCCAATAAAATGAGCGAGATTTCCCTATCCCAGATAACTTCCAAGCTGCCACCTCCCTGGTCAGAAGATCCTCTCCCAGAAATCCGTGAAGCCCTTTCTGGCCAGAATGGAAAGCTTGTCATTCTGGACGACGACCCGACGGGGACTCAGACCGTTCGAGGCATCACAGTCATCACTCGCTGGGACTTGCCTACGTTAAAGGACGCATTCGCTACCGAGCAGAACGGATTTTTCATACTTACTAACTCCCGAGCCCTCGCCGAAGCCGACTCCATCGCCCTCCACCAGGAGATCTTAGCCAATCTAAAAGAAGCCGCCGCAGGCATTCCGATCACTATCCTCAGCCGAAGCGATTCGACCTTGAGAGGTCACTTCCCTGCCGAAACAGACGCCATTGACCAGGTATGCGGTCCTTACGACTTGGCTGTGATATCCCCTTTCTTCGAAGCGGGTGGCCGACTCACCATCGGTGACACTCACTACGTTGCCGAAGACGACACGCTTGTTCCCGCCCATGAGACTCCTTTCGCTCAAGACAAGGTATTTGGATACAGCCAGTCCTACCTCCCCGCTTGGGTAGAAGAAAAAAGCAAAGGGAGAATCTCAAGCGAATCCGCTGTATCCATTGACCTCAACACCATCCGGTCCAAGGGAGTCGACGGTGTCGAGGCTCTACTGCGAAACGCTCACCCCGGATCCGTCTGCATCGTCAATGCCATCGTACAACGGGACATGGAAGTCTTCGCTGCCGCCGCCTTGCGACTCGAGCTCTCCGGAACTCGCATCCTCTATCGCAGTGCCGCCGCACTGGCCTCCGCACGTCTCGGGATCGCCCTGCAGCCCCCACTCGAGGATGGAGTCGGCCTGGTAAATACGAAGAGCAGAGCCCTCATCGTCGCCGGCTCCTACGTCCCCAAAACAACCGAGCAACTGGAACCGCTTCAAGCGCTTGATTCGATCGAGAAGATAGAACTCGATGTAGCGGCACTTCTGGAAAGTGACGGCGAAACCCTCGTTGCTGAACTTTCCGAAAAGGTGAACCGAACCCTCCAGGCAGGCCAGGATGTACTGCTGTTCACCAGCCGCTCCCTCGTGTCAGCCAACGATGAATCCTCTAACCTCTCCATCGGCACGCGGGTATCTCAAGCCCTCGTGGAGATCGTGCGCAACCTCCAGGAATCCCCGCGCTTCATCATCGCCAAAGGGGGTATCACCTCCAGCGATGTGGCCACCAAGGGCCTCGAAATTCGCAAAGCGACCATCATTGGGCAACTGATAGCCGGAGTTCCCGTTTGGCGCTCCGAGGCGGGCTCCCGTTTTCCTCAGCTCGACTACGTGGTCTTCCCCGGAAACGTCGGCGGCCCCAACGCCCTCCTGGAAGCCTACCAAAAGATTACAGGCTCCCACTAAGCTGTACAAACGCAATCGTTTCAAACTAGAGCAGCAAAAACCCGTAGGGCCAGCGCCAGCCCTACGTTTAGATCAACTAAGTAAATCAATCGAAACCACAAAAAGCGCACAAGTCACAAAAGATCAAACCGTTGGACGATAGAGCTGATTCATCCGACGGGTGAACAACTAAAGTTGCTCATTCTGTGCTTCTTGTGCTTTCTGTGGTTACATTCTACTGCTAAACTTAGATCAGCCCTGCCGGTTTCGGCGGTTGATCACCTTCTTCGTTTCGTCAATCGTAGCTAGAAATATTATACGCTTCGAGGATCGTTCCTTTCTCAAGCTCGTAAAGGGCTAGCGCTGGCGCCGTGTCGCAGTGCCTACAAGACCTAATCTTACGCGGCATAGCCCCAGCGCCAGCCCTGCGTTTAGGTCACTCTTCGCGATTTCGGAGGTTGATCATTTTCGTTCCTCGTCAATATTCACTCTATCTAAAAATCCCCTACCCATTTCTACCGTACCGTAAAAATCCATCCAATCTGGCCCAAACCTCATGAAACCCTTCCCACAACTCGGATCTCTCCTTCTCGCCACCCTGCTTCTCTCAGTCTCGTTGACGGCCGCCAACGACGAGTGGCCCGTCCATCCGGATTCCGTCGAACAGCCCGGCGTGCCCAAAGGAGAGATACTCACTTTCACGTTTGACGACTCAAAGGTTTTCCCCGGCACGTCCCGAAAGATCTGGGTTTACGTGCCCGCCCAGTACGATGGCTCGCAGCCAGCATGTCTTTACGTCTGCCAGGACGGCATCAAATACGAAGCGACTACTGTATTCGACAATTTGATTCATCAAGGCGATATGCCGATAACCATTGGCGTTTTTGCCGCCCACGGGCGGATCCTGATCGGCGATCCCGAAACCCAGGTCGATCGGCTCAACCGCAGCTACGAGTACGACAGCATCAACGACAACTACGCCCAGTTTCTGGCCAAGGACCTTCTTCCAGCGGTCGAGAAAATGAAAACCAGCGACGGCCGCCCCATCAAGCTCTCCCAGCGCCCGACCGACCGGATGATCGCCGGCAACAGCAGTGGAGGTATCGCCGCGTTCATGGTCGCCTTCTCCCACCCGCTGACCTATACCCGTGTCTTTACGGGAGTCGGCACGTACGTGAGTATGCGTGGCGGCGAGCAGATTGCCGGACTGATTCGCAAGGTGGAGCCCCTTCCCCTGCGTGTATTTTTGCAGGACGGGAAAAACGACAACAATTTGGATGTGGGTGACTGGTGGATTGGCAACCAGGCCATGCAGCGCTCTCTCGAGTTTTCTGGATACGAGGTGAAACACGTCTGGGGTGACGGAGGGCACAACGCCAAACAGGCCACCTCCGTTTTTCCCGACGCCATGCGATGGCTCTGGAAGGACTGGCCCGCCCTGCCCAAAACCAGTGAATCGCAAGCCTCAAGACTCAACGAAACCATAGATCGCGACGAGGAATGGGAACTTATCGGCGAAGGCTATGAATTTACGGAAGGACCCGTAGCGGCTCCCAATGGCGAAGTCTACTTCAACGATCTCAGGCACAGTAAAACCTACCACATTGATCTCAACGGCAAGGTGTCGGAATGGATGTCCGATACCCAACGGGCCAACGGCATGGCCTACGGTCCGGACGGGCGGCGCTATACGGTGGCGGCCGCCGCAGGCGAGGTTTGGGCATTCGACAAAAACGGGAACAAGGAAGTCATTGCCAAAAGCATACACGGAAATGACATCGTCATCGCCCACAACGGAAACCGCTACATTACCGAACCCGTCAGCAACGCTAGCAAACGGTCCGACCGCAGCCGCGTCTGGCTGGTCCGCCCCAACGGCGAGAAAGTAGAAGTCGACCACGGGCTTAAATTTGCCAACGGCATCGCCCTGTCCCCGGACCAGACGCAACTCTACGTAGCCGACTACGAGTCCAAGTGGATCTACAGCTACATGGTCCAGCCAGACGGCACCCTCGCCCATAAGCAACGCCTCATCTGGCTCCACCACCAGGATTCGGAAGACTCCTCCAGAGCCGACGGTGTCCGTGTGGATACGATCGGCCGGGTCTGGGTGGCGACCAACATGGGTATCCAGATTTGCGATTCAGCAGGACGGCCTCGAGTCATTGTTCGCACGCCTAACGGCCGAGTGGCCAATTTCTGCTTCGGCGGGCCCAATTTCGATACACTCTACGCCACCTGTGGCGACAAGGTCTACAAGCGCAAAGTGAAGTCCATCGGAGCCCAAGCCTGGCAGCCCCCCATCAAGCCCAGACAGCCGAAGACGTGAGCGGCAATGCTAGCTTACATTCTACGCCCAAGAGTCTGATATGATCGATTTCAAATATCTCTCCAAGGGCCTCAACGCGCTGGCGCGGGCCCATCATATGAGTTCCATGGCCGGACATCTCGGGGCGTCCGTCATTGCCGGATACTTCGTGGGTGAGCAGCGCCCAGACCTCGATCCAAAAGTATACAAGGGAATCGAAGACGATCTCGATCGCGTTATGCGTGGCGAGTCGGTCTTCGGTAAAAGGATGTCCAGGAAATCAACGCTGGCAGACCCAGAGTTGTTCGAGGCCTTTCCGAAGCAAAAACCGGATGAAACACTGATCGACGGCATCGCCGAAGAGCTCGAGAATAGCATCGACCAGCCTCGCGAGTCCGGGCACAACGTAATCTTTGCCTCCCTATCGATTCGCGCCCTTAAAGAACATCCCGAGTTCGCGACGCCCGCAGTGGTAGATGGAATTTTGAAGCTGATGGCCCTCTTCAACGAAGCGCATCCAGGAAGCGGGTACTACGGTAAAGAAAAGGGGCGGATTCGTGGGAACAAGGTCAGTCTGCCCGACGAGGACGGAACCCCGCCCTACAGCGACATCGAGGGCATGGCAATCGCGGTGTTTGACGAGGTGATCAACCAGAAAGCGGAGGTTCACCGCGAGGGTTTCGGAGGTCTTGTCCACATCGTCAATCACGCAGCTGCGATCGCCGATCTTGCGGATTACGGCTATGCCGAACTCGCCCCGCGAGCCGTCAAATCCCATCGTCACCACCTTCGCTTGTGGCGGAATCTGCCGAATGTCGCTGACGAAAAAGGACCGGTGCCAGTTTCCCCATTCACCCCCCACAAGGCGGCCTACTGGACTTCCGGAAGCATCCCCTACGACCGCGCCCTTCTCACCCATCGCGTCAAAACGATGTTCGGCTTTGACGAGTTGGCGGCGACCGTCGATGAGGAAGCGAAAGAGAAAGCCGCTTACGACAAGCTTCGCTATCTGATGTAGCTCACAACAAAACTCGAAGATCCCCTCAATCATTCGGTACTTGTAATCCACGTCCCTACCCAAGTTTGGAGTGCCTGCACTTTAGAATTCTGGTATATATTGAATTGCGAGGAGCATTGCCTTTATGGCCGCTCCAGAGGATTCTACATTTCCGCAGCCCCTCTAAGGTTGTTCGAGAAGAGTAGCTTTCTTAGGCCCCAGAAACGTATCCAAAAACGAACCGTAAAAAAATTCCCTAAGAATCGGGTAATCGTTTTTGGAACCCGGACTCTGCCGCTCTTTTTCTGCACTATTTTCTAGCAAAAAAGGAGTCACCGCTATATGCACGAAACCTAACAATCAACCCCTTATAAAATATGAAATTCATGGTCACCTTTCCCCTCACACACCACGCCTACAAAGAGCGGATCGCTCGCTTCCTTGAAGCCGGAGCTCCTCCTCCAGAAGGAGTGACTATCCTGGGCCGCTGGTTCACCTCAGCCCAAAACAGAGGTTTCATGGTGGTGGAAACCGAGGAAGCAAAACTCCTCTTCAAATACACATCTGAATGGGCAGACATTATCGACTTTGAGTGCTTTCCGGTGGTGACGGACGAAGAAGCGGCAGAGATACTATCTGGCATGGCCTAACGCGGCGACCAAACTCTAGATCACTCAAGCTCAAATCTGAGAGCAGCATCCCAAAGGAGCCAGCTTTATGGCTCCTTTTTTTTGAGGCAAAAGCCATTTCGTTGACAAAAAAACTGGGAAGTAAAGCCACCCAAGGCAAGCTCTCGACCTTGCGGTCGACTTGCGCTTCCTACTACGCCTTTAAGGCTTCGAAGGACAAGGCTGCACAAGCAGGGTATTTTGAAGGCAGGGAGGACCGGCTCGGTCCTCTTGGCAACCCTGACGGAGGACCGAGCCTGTCCTCCCTACCAAAGCCGAAGCCACTGACGCATGTTATTCTCAGTGTCTTCGTTGAGGTGTCAGCTAGCGCCTCGGTACGACAAGCTCATGGCAAGCAAGCGGGGAATTTTTGAAGGTAGGGAGGACCGGCTCGGTCCTCTTAGCAACCCTAACTGAGGACCGAGCCAGTCCTCCCTACCAAAGCCGAACCAAGCTTCGAGTTATTTAGCCGAAGGGAGTAAATCTCTACCCTTTGAAAATTGTTGCTGCATTTGGATTCGGGAGATCGCAAACTATTGGATATCTGAAAATGAACCTGGAAATAGAGAACAAGGTAGTGGCTGTAGTCGGGGGTGCGGGCGATATTGGCAGCGCCTGCGCGAAGCAGTTCTTGAAAGAAGGCGCTCTTGTCATCGTCGGCGACCGATCGGAAGAAAAGGGATCGGATCTCGTCGAGTCGTTGAAAAAGGACTATCCGAACCGTATCCATTTTCTCAAGCTAGACCTCACCCACCAAGGTTCCATTCGTGACTTTGTTCAATCAACTGTCGAGTCCCATGGCGGCATCGACATCATCGTGAACAGTGCGGCCACCTTCTACTTTGAGGAACTTACGCAATGGGAAGACTCCTCTGAATTGGATCGCCATATCCATGTTGGATTGCGCGGTCCTATAACCCTGATTCAAGAGGTGTGGCGGCTCAGTGAACGCAGTCGGTCTGGCAGCATCGTGAATATTTCTTCGGTAGCCGGTCATGTCGGGGAACCCAACGCCCTCGCCTACACCCCAATAAAAGCGGCCCAGAAAGGCCTGACCAAAAGTCTATCGATTGACATGGCCTCACAGGGTGGCTGGTCCGTATCCGTATCACCCGGACACTGTGTAACCAGTGTGCATAAAGAAAGAGCCCGAGCCGAAGGCAAAACGTGGGAGGAATACGTGCAAACCAGTCCTCAGGTAAAAACAACCATGTTTGACCGGTTCATTGAACCCGAAGAAGTCGCCAAGTGGGTCGTGATTGCGGCCTCTCCTCTGGGCAAGCTCGCCACAGGACAGGACCTAAAGATTTCCCTCGGCATCGAGTCTGGGGGTTTTAATCGGAATTATGACACGTCGCCCGACAAGGGGAAATCGCCCGAGGGAGAGTCATCGTAGGAGCGGTTTTACACCGCGATTTAACTACAAACAATAGCGGCCTATTTTCTTCTGATCGCGGTGTAAAACCGCTCCTACGATCTTCAAGCTTTCTACTAGTGAATTACTATTTCGAAAAGTTCGTCGCACCAGTATTGTTAAGGCGGCACCCCTGATAGTGAACCGACCCACTCTTCTACAAAAAACATGAACATTCCCATTTACCAGGTTGACGCCTTCGCTGAAAAGCCATTCGAGGGAAATCCCGCTGCGGTTTGCCCACTGGACAAATGGCTGCCAGACGAGACTCTCCAGGCAATCGCATCGGAAAACAACCTTTCCGAGACCGCATTCTTCATTCCTCGTGACGACTGCTACGACCTGCGTTGGTTCACCCCGGTAAGCGAGGTCGATCTATGCGGGCACGCGACGCTCGCATCTGCCCACGTAGTATTCAGCAAGTACAAACCAAATCGCTCTAAGATTCTATTCAAAACCCGTAGTGGATCGCTTCCGGTATCTCGCGATGGAGAGCGTCTGACTTTGGACTTTCCTGCCCAGCCTGGAGTCAAGTGCCCAACCCCTGATCCCCTTTTGAAATCGCTCGGAATCACACCCATCGAATGCTACCAGTCCACGGACTTGATGGCCGTATTCGACAATCAAGCGCAGATCGAGCAGATGGCTCCAGATTTCAGGATCCTCAAGGAAATCGACAGCAGAGGCATCATCGTCACAGCGCCGGGCGAAGATGCGGACTTCGTCAGTAGATTCTTTGCTCCCAGACACAATATTGACGAAGATCCCGTCACCGGTTCTGCCCATTGCACACTCGCTCCCTACTGGTCGGAGATACTCGGATCCAACCACCTTACCGCAAAACAACTCTCGAACCGAACCGGCTTGCTGCGATGCGAAATCGCGGGCGACCGGGTGATGATTACCGGGAAAAGCCGCCTCTACCTCGAAGGCGAAATCTTTGTGGATTGAACGAGTATCCCACACGGCACTTAAGGGTAGGCCTAGTGGAGTCTCAATCCGTAGGAGCGGTTTTGCACCGCAATTTATCGACTCATTGGAATCGCGCTATAAAACCGCTCCTACGGGAGAAATCCTTCACAGCGGGCGAGATGTACGTGACGCGTCATTCGGACTGCTGGATCGACTACCCCCGACGCTCATATTAGAACTGGCAGTCTCTTCTTTGGCAAATCCGTCACTCTCGGTTTAGCGCCATTTTATCCCATCTAAGTCCACTTAAACGAATTTTCTTTAAATCGACCTGCCCAAGCGTACGTTATAAATCATAGTGAGCCTTTTAAGACCCATAACGCTTCTTCTAGTCGCTGCCATCGCCAACCCGATGTGCTGCTGCCTGAGTTTTGCGGAAACGGATTTTGAGGCACCAGTGAAGGCGGGTGTGGACTCTCACGCCTGTTGTCAGCTTGCAGATGTCTCAACTCAATCGGAGCAATCGACTCCGTCTGGGGACCATGATTGTTTTCACGAAGAGATTGAAGGTTCCCAATACAGCGACAATACAGGTTTCTCTACGACAATCTCAACGGGGTCCTCCCAGCAGGTTGTGGCATATGTAGATGCTACAAGCCTTTACGCCGTACCGCAATTAATCGGTATCTCTGACTCGGCTAACAGCCACGACCCCTGCTGCAGAGAAACTGGGATTTCATATTCCCAGAAGTACTGCGTCTTCATACTCTGATACGTGCAATCGCTGCTTGAGCAATGTCGCTCGAGTAGCTCATTCCGATTGGATCAGGCGGTCCACCACGGGCGAACCGAGCCTTTTCAGGCCGCGCAAGCCATCCAATCCCAATAGAGTCTTCACAGACTCCCACATTGCACGTACCCAATATGAATCTAACAGTCTATTTTCAGAAAAAAGTTTATCGGTTTTGCCTCGGCTTGGCGACCCTTGCTACTATTCCGCCGATCTATTCGGAAGTTCCCGACTCGAGCGTGCCTGAAGCCTTGCTGCAAAAAGACATCGCGGGTCCCTACATCCTAGAGGCCCTCCAACATAATACAGGGATACTCGCACAGGAAAAGCGGTACCAAGCCGCTCGCGCGTCAATCACCAGCGCTCGGGCTTTGCCCAATCCGCGCGTTCAGATTACGCATTTCGTTGAGTCCATCCAGACAAGGACCGGACCGCAAAGGCAGGGAATTCAACTGCAACAGCCCTTTCCCGCTATGGGAACCCTAGGCCGAAGAACCGATATCGCTCGCACCCACGCTGAAGCGCTTTGGCACGCTTACGCGATTCAGCAGTTCAAGCTAATGGATGAAGTCGTCGAAGCCGTGTTCGACCTAGCGTACATCGAGAAGTCGATCGAGATCACCCATAAAAACATAGACCTTCTGCAGCGTCTCGAGTCCATTGCCGAGGATCGCGTCAAATCGGGTGCCAGCTTAACCGATCTCTTGCGGATCCAAGTCGAGATCGAACGTCATTTTGACAGTGTATCCAAACAAGAAACGCGGCGGAGCTCTACCGGCTATAAGCTGGAAAGCCTTCTGGGAAAGGACCCCATCGGCAGGCCGTTCACCCTAGACTGGGAAGCGCCGCAACCCATTGAGATTGAAACGAAACAGTGGATCTCCTACCTACGCGAGCATTCCCCCGAGGTCGCCATGTTGCGTTCGATTGAATCCAGCCAGGAGGCACGCGAACGATTGGCCAAACTCGCGAACCGCCCCGAATTGTCTGTAGGATTAAACTACCTTCGCACCGGCGATGCTTTGAATTCAGCAACTTCCGGAAGCGGCGACGACCCTTGGGCAATCATGGTCGGCGTATCACTCCCGATCTGGGGCAAAGCCAATAATGCCATCGGTATAGCCGCCGCTCTTGAAAAAGACGCCGTGTCTGCCCAAATCCTCAATCAAGAGAGAGCGCTTATTGGAAATGGGATGTCATGGATTGCCAAACTGGAAGACTCGCAAAAACGCATCCAGAGATTCGAAACGAAGCTCATTCCGCTTGTCCGACAAGTCCAGGAAATCACCGAATCCAGCTACCAGTCGGGGAACGCCAGCGCGCTCGACCTTATCGATAGCGACCGAGCCCTTCTCCAACAGGAAACCGAATATTGGCGAGCCGCGGCGGACGCCTGGATCGCCCGCTGGAAACTCGCCACCCTCTCCGGAGGGCTCTGGCTGAACTAAACTAATTAGCCCAGGAACTGATACCAGCTACAGAAAGCGCAAAATCCACAAGAATGCTTAAACACTTACACATAACCATTCAGATCCTATCATCCTTTTGTGACTTCTGCGCTTCTTGTAGTTAACCTAAAATTTTTATCATGAAAACTAAAACGTATCTGATATCTGGAGGCATCGCTCTCCTACTAGCCATTTTCTTCCTTGGGCGCTGGACTGCGCCAAATTCCACCAACCCCCACGCGGGCCACAATCAGGTGGCAACAGCGCCTTCCGCCCAACAGATTTGGAGCTGTTCCATGCACCCTCAGATTCAGGCCACCGAGGCGGGGAATTGCCCCATATGCGGCATGAAGCTCATTCCCATAGGTCAAGGGCCCGGATCCGAAGACGGGCCACGATCGTTTAGCATGAGCGAAAGCGCTAAAGCTCTGGCCGATATTCAAACCAGCCCCGTCGAGAAGCAATTTCCCCAAGCGGAAATTCGACTAGTGGGAAAGCTCGGCTACGATGAGACCAAAGAAAAGTCCCTCACCGCCCGTTTCCCCGCCAGAATCGACGAGCTTTTCGTGAACTTCACTGGCATTCCCGTTAAGCAAGGAGATCACCTTGCTCGGGTTTACAGCCCGGAGCTTCTTACGGCTCAAAGTGAATTACTATCCGCCTTTCGATACGATCCCAATAGCTCCACGACTTTGGCGGCCAAAGAGAAATTGCGTCTCTGGGATTTGCTTCCCGAACAAATTGACTCCATCATTCAAAGCGGCAAAGCGAGCGACCACTTTGAACTCAAAGCCCCCATCAGCGGGGTCGTCGTGCACAAGAATGTCAATGAAGGGGACTATATAAAGACGGGACAGCCTTTGTTCCGGATTGTCGACCTCAGCGATCTCTGGCTGCGCCTGGACGCCTACGAATCGGACTTGGCATGGCTTCGCTTTGGTCAGCAAGTTTCATTCAGTGTCGAGGCTTACCCTGGTCAGACTTTTCAAGGGCGGATCACGTTCATAAATCCAGAGATCGACCCAAAGTCCCGCACCGTGTCGGTTCGGGTAAACGTTCCCAACGAAGAGCGCAAACTCAAACCGGGCATGTTTGCCAAAGCGGTCGTCCGATCAAATATCGCATTGGCCGGCAAGGTCTACTCACCCGAATTCGCCGGCAAGTGGATCAGCCCCATGCACCCGGAAATCGTAAAGGACGCTCCAGGGAAATGCGATATTTGCGGCATGGACCTGCTACCCGCGGAAGAGCTCGGTTATGTGCAGGATCCAAACGCGGAGCCCCCGCTTGTCGTGCCCGCCTCAGCCGTGTTGCGAACCGGGAAACGGGCCGTCGTTTATGTTGAGATTCCGGATACGGATACGCCCACCTACGAGGGACGGGAAATTGAAATTGGAGCCCGAGCGGGAGACGTCTTCATCGTTTCCTCCGGACTCATCATAGAAGATCGTGTCGTGACCAATGGCGCCTTTAAAATAGACAGCGCGCTTCAAATTAGAGCCAAGCCTAGCATGATGAATCCCCAAGGAGGCGGGCCCACTCCCGGTCACGATCACGGAGACGCAGCGCCAACGACTGGGCCTAGCGAGCACAGTGACCGCATCCTTCTCGAGTTTGATTCTGCGGCGACCAAGAGCATTCTTCCTCACTACTTCGCTCTTCAGTCTGCACTGGCTGCTGACTCGATGGACGGAACAAAGGAAGCGCTCAGAGAAATGATGGCGGTAACGGGCCACAGCGGTCCCGCGGGTGACCTAGTCCACACGATGCTTGAAGCTGATTCACTGGACGGTATTCGTAGGCCGCACTTCGAAACGCTTTCCAATGCGCTAATCGAATCGGTTTCCAACCTCGACAACGCCTTCGAAGGCAGCCTCTTCCAAATGCACTGTCCCATGGTCTACCCAGACCGCGGAGCCGACTGGCTGCAGAGAGACAACCAACTGAAAAACCCCTACTTCGGAGCCATGATGCTCACTTGTGGGGAGGTTAAAGGGACGTGGGACGAGGGACGATGGACGGAAGGAACAGGCCAATGAGCCAGGACTCGCTCGACGATTTCAAGGCGTATCAACTCGCCATGGAACTTTTCGATTTGGTTCTGGAGGATATGGGACCCTTGACCAAGAAACCGGCGCTACAGAAGATCGTTTCCCAGCAACTAGGAAGCGCCGATTCGATTGCCGCGAATATCGAGGAAGGTCATGGTCGAGAAACAACAAAAGAGTATATTCGGTTTCTCGTATTCGCACGAGGCTCGGCACGCGAAACAAAAGGGCGTTACATCAGAATTCGAAAGTGGTTCGACGAGGAGCTCATCAAAAACAGATGCGATAAATGCGATCATATAATCGCTATCCCAACAAAGACTATTGTCAGTCTCAGAAAGCGAACGTAGCATGCACGAGCCAAACGAATCTTCCGCGTCCCGCGAACCACGACCCCCGTCCCCCTTAGACAAACTCATACGTTTTTGTCTCGAGAATAAGATTGTCGTGGTCCTATTTACAGCGGCCTTGATTCTTTGGGGCATAATGGTCGCTCCGTTCGACTGGAAGTTCGATGCCCTGCCACGTGATCCCGTACCCGTCGATGCGATACCGGATATTGGAGAGAACCAGCAGATCGTATTCACCAAATGGATGGGGCGTTCCCCGCAGGACATCGAAGACCAAATCACCTATCCGCTCACTACGGCGCTTCTCGGACTTCCCCAGGTAAAGACGATTCGCAGCTATTCCATGTTCGGATTTTCCTCTATCTATATAATATTCAAAGAGGAGGCAGAGTTTTATTGGACCCGCAGTCGCATATTGGAGAAACTGAACAGCCTTCCTTTGGACACGCTCCCGCAAGGGGTCTCACCGCAACTCGGTCCCGACGCAACTGCGCTGGGGCAGGTATTCTGGTATACGCTCGAGGGATATGCGCCCGACGGAAGTCCTTCTGGAGGCTGGGATCTCGATGAGCTCCGCTCCACTCAAGACTGGTACGTTCGCTATGCGCTTCAAGGCGTCGATGGTGTCGCGGAAGTCGCCTCAATCGGAGGTTTCGTGAAAGAGTATCAAGTCGACGTCGATCCGGACGCTCTGCGGACCTATGGCATCGCCCTACACGATGTCTACAACGCCGTGCGGGCCAGCAATATCGATGTCGGCGCGCGGACGATTGAAATCAACGCGGCGGAGTATGTGGTTCGCGGGCTCGGATTGCTCGAATCTCTGGACGACCTTCGCCGAACAGTAATCACTCAACGGGACAATGTGCCCGTCACCCTAGACCAGATCGCGGAAATAGAGTTTGGCCCGGCACTCCGCCGCGGGGCCCTCGATAAAGCAGGGGCCGAAGCGGTCGGCGGCGTGGTCGTTACCCGCTATGGCGAAAACCCTCTCGCGGTCATTCAACGCGTCAAAGACAAGATTGCAGAGATCTCACCCGGACTCCCGAGGAAAGCGCTCGAAGATGGAACCGAAAGCCAAATTAAGATCGTTCCCTTCTATGATCGCACGAGTCTTATCTACGAAACACTTGGCACTCTCGAGGACGCGGTAAGTCAGCAAATTCTGGTTACAATCATCGTCGTCGTCTTGATGGTGCTGCATCTGAGGAGCGCAGCCCTTATTTCTAGCGTCCTCCCGCTGGCGGTACTTTTCGCTTTTATTGGCATGAAGCTCTTCAAAGTGGACGCCAACGTAGTCGCTCTTTCCGGTATCGCGATCGCGATCGGCACCATTGTCGACATGGGTGTCGTACTGATCGAAAACATTCTCAAACACCTGGACGAATCCTCTGAAGACGAAGATCGGCTTGAGATCGTATATAGAGCTTGTACGCAAGTGGGCAGCGCGGTGGTGACTGCCGTTCTCACGACCATCATCAGTTTTCTGCCCGTTTTCACGATGGAAGCCGCCGAGGGAAAGCTCTTTCGACCGCTGGCCTTTACGAAGACATTCGCGCTGATCGGATCCATAGTGGTTGCCCTAACAATCATCCCTCCCCTTGCCCATTGGCTGATAGCAGGAAAATTCAAAACCAGTCAAAACAAGATCGGGCTATGGGCTGGTATTGCCTTAGCCGGGATCATCTCTCCATTCCTCTTTAACTGGTTTCCCAATTGGCTCGGGTTCACTTTGATAGGAGTCGCCGCCTTTAATCTCTTCAAGGAGCGCATTTCTTCACAAACCCAACAATGGGTTGTCTACAGCTTCAATTTCCTCATCGCCCTGACAGTCGCTCTTATTCTCGCTGACAACTGGAAACCCATCGGTCCGGATCAGCACTTTTCCAACGCTGTCTTTGTTATTCTGGCTGTCGGTGGATTACTGGGGTTCTTTCACCTATTCATCAAATACTACGCCTTCCTACTGGGATGGATACTGAAAGTGAAATGGCTTTTTCTTTCATTCAGCTCAGCGATCATTTTGTTTGGCTTGATGGTCTGGATCGGTTTCGGAACGTTGTTCAGCTGGATACCCAAACCGTTCAAAGAGACCCGAATCTGGAGTAGCGCCGCCCATGCGCTTCCTGGTCTTGGCAAGGAGTTCATGCCCAATCTCGATGAAGGTTCCTATCTCTACATGCCCACCACCATGCCCCATGCCTCCATCGGCGAAGTCATGGATGTGCTGCGGAAGCAAGACATGGCGATCAACGCCATTCCCGAAGTTGAAATTGCGGTCGGAAAACTTGGCCGCGTGGACAGCCCCCTGGATCCCGCCCCCATCTCGATGATCGAAACGATCATTTCCTACAAATCCGAATACAAAGAGGACAGCAGCGGTCGCATCCTCACGTATTCCTTTGATCGAGACAAAGGAACCTATGAGTATAGTCCCGAAGGCGAACTCATTCCTGACAAAGACGGAAAGCCATTCCGGCAGTGGCGCAGCCATATCCACTCTCCCCAAGACATATGGGCCGAGATCGTCCGAGCAGCCACTATACCCGGGACGACCTCTGCTCCGGAGCTCCAGCCGATCGCCGCTCGTATCGTTATGCTCCAAAGCGGGATGCGGGCCCCTATGGGTATGAAGATCTACGGACCCGATCTCGAAACGATCGATACGGTCGCATCGCAGATCGAATCTCTTTTAAAACAGGTTCCCACCATAAAGCCGGAAGCGGTACTGGCCGATCGCATGGTCGGAAAGCCCTACCTCGAGATCGATATCGACCGGGATGCCATCGCCCGCTACGGCATCAAAATCGCCATGGTGCAGGACGTGATCGAAGTGGCCATTGGCGGGAGACCCATCACTCAGACCGTTGAAGGCAGAGAACGTTACGGCGTTCGCGTGCGCTACCAGCGGGAACTGCGAGACAGCATTGAGGAAATCGAGAACATCCTGGTCGCTGCTCCCGATGGCACTCAGATACCCCTTAAGGAGCTTTCGACTATAAACTACTTGCGCGGCCCTCAAGTCATCAAAGCCGAGGACACCTTCCTCGTCGGCTATGTCATCTTCGACAAGCAACCAAACTACTCGGAAGTGGAAGTGGTTGAGCAGGCCCAAACCTTCTTGGCCGGCAAGATAGAAACGGGTGAACTTTCGATTCCGCCAGGCGTCAGCTACAAATTCACTGGCAGTTACGAGAATCAGGTGCGAGCGGAAAAGAAACTGATGGTCGTGCTGCCAATCGCCCTTTTCGCGATATGGCTAATTCTGTATTTCCAATTCAAGCGCATCACCACTACTCTGCTTGTATTCTCAGGGATACTATTCGCTTGGTCCGGAGGCTTCGTCCTTATCTGGTTCTACAATCAACCTTGGTTCCTCAACTTCGAGCTCTTCGGAGAAAATCTGCGATCGCTCTTTCAAATGGGTACGATCAACCTCAGCGTCGCCGTCTGGGTCGGATTCCTCGCCTTATTCGGAATCGCCACCGACAACGGGGTCATCGTCTGCACCTATCTTCAGCAAGTGTTTAGCGAGAAGAAGCCACAATCCATCGAGGAAATTCGGGAAGCGACCCTAATTGCCGGCACACGCCGTGTGCGTCCCGCCATGATGACGAGCGCCACTACCATCCTTGCCCTACTTCCCGTATTGACATCGACAGGACGCGGGTCGGACATAATGGTTCCTATGGCCATTCCCACATTCGGGGGCATGCTCCTTGCGATCATCACGATATTCGTCGTACCCGTTCTCTATTGCGCAATCGAAGAACTAAGAATCAAATTTAACGTGCGCAGATCACAACCATCCAAATGAATCAAAAATCTGTGCCTGCTTTCAAACAATAAACCACTAGTCCGGTCTCATTTTCAATACACACTCTATTTAGACAAATTGATATAAATTATGAAAACATTATTCATTACATCCATCATCGGAGCCCTCCTGGCACTATCTGTCTACGCAGAGGATAAGCCAGAAAACGCTCACAAGTCAGCCTGTACCGAAACGCAACTCGAAGTCTATTTCAATGCCCAGGTTGCTCTCGCCAACGACGATCTCGTCGCTGCACAAACTGCGGCCCATTCGCTATTCGAAATCGCCAAAGAAAAAAGCTGCTCGCTCGACGGCAAGGAATGCTGCGCCGCAGAACTCGAAGCCGCTGAAGCACTGGCAAAGACAACGGATATCGCAACGGCACGGAAAGCGTTTAAGAAATGGTCGGACGCGCTTCTCGCCAAAGTCGAAGATTCCGGCGTGGCTACAGGTCCGGTCTACAAGATGCACTGCCCAATGGCCTTTGGAAACACGGGCGGGACGTGGCTGCAAAACTCGAGCGATCTCCGAAACCCCTACTATGGGTCCATGATGCTCCACTGTGGCATGACTCAGAAAAAGTATTGATCCGAACCTGAATCGAAGGGCTCCACTCAAGGCTATCCACATGGAGCCCATCAACCTTCAAACTAAACGACTATTCGTAAAACGGTTTCCCACCCATCCATTAAGATGTATCGCAATTTGGCAAAAATGAGCAATGACATCCTCTAAAGATAACGAGCATTGCTGCCATCACGATAGCGGCGGCGAGCATCCTGGGAACGCCTCCACTCCCAGCAGGAAATACTACTGCCCGATGTGCTCCGGAGTGGAATCGGACAAGCCGGGGGACTGCCCCAAGTGCGGCATGCTCCTGGAGCGAAATCCATCCTACCAGGAATCAGCCCAAACGATGCACACCTGCCCCATGCACCCGGAAGTGCAGCAGGACCATCCGGGTCAATGCCCCCAATGCGGCATGGACCTGGAACCGATGTCACCGGTAAATTCAGGAGATGAGGAGAGTGACGAGATCCGATCGCTCGCCCTAAAGTTTTGGATTGGACTTGGGCTGACCCTTCCCGTTTTTCTCATCGCCATGGGCGGTATGATTCCGGGGCTGTCCCTTAACGAGCTCCTCCCCCGCTCAGTGGGCAAGTGGATAGAATTTGCTTTAGCTACTCCGGTCGTATTCTGGGCAGGCGGGCTGTTTTTCGCTCGCGGCTGGCGTTCCGTTCTCAATCGCAGCCCTAACATGTTTACGCTAATAATGCTGGGCGTTGGCGCAGCTTGGGGTTTTAGTACAGTAGCTGTTCTCTTCCCTGGGATTTTCCCGGACTCATTCCGAATGCACGGCGAAGTAGAACTTTATTTCGAAGCCGCTTCGGTTATCATTGTATTGGTTCTACTAGGACAGTGGCTAGAAGCCCGGGCCCGCCGACAGACCGGCCAAGCCATCGAAAGCCTTCTCGATCTGGCCGCCAAGACCGCTCACCGTATCGATGAAAACGGTGACGAAGAAGACATAGACATCGACGTGATACAAAAAGGCGACCGACTGAGAGTCCGACCAGGTGAGAAGATTCCGCTAGATGGATCGATCCGCGAGGGCAAGAGCGCCATCGATGAATCCATGATTACCGGCGAACCCGTTCCAGTCGAGAAAGGGGAAGGCGACAAGGTCATCGGGGCCACCGTCAACCAGACAGGCAGTTTCATCATGGAAGCCGAGGCAGTGGGTGACGAAACCATGCTAGCGCGAATCATCGGCATGGTAGCGGACGCCCAGCGCAGCCGTGCCCCCATTCAGAAACTCGCCGATACGGTCGCAGGCTATTTCGTCCCAACCGTTGTGCTTGCAGCCGTAGTGGCCTTCTTGATGTGGGCAATGTTCGGCCCCGAGCCCGCAATGGCCTACACAATTGTTGTGGCCGTCTCCGTTTTAATCATCGCTTGCCCCTGCGCTCTGGGACTCGCCACACCGATGTCGATCATGGTCGGAGTCGGCAAAGGGGCCCAAAACGGAATCTTAGTGAAGAACGCAGAAGCGATTGAGCGAGCGGAAAAGATCACCCACCTGATAACCGACAAGACCGGCACCCTCACTGAGGGAAAACCTGCCGTGGTGGATCTACGTCTTAGCAATGGAGTTTCCGCCGAGGACCTAATGCGCCTAGCCGCCGCCGTCGAATCACAGTCGGAGCACCCGCTCGCTCGTTCGGTATACGAAAAAGCGAAGTCGGAAGAATTGGAGATTCCACAGGTTGCGGATTTCGAAAGCACAACCGGAGGCGGCGTCCAAGCGAGGGTGGGCGATGCTCTCGTTCGGGTCGGCAAGCAATCTTTCATCGAAGCGGAAGGAATTGAAATTCCGCAGGATTTGACTACCGAAGCCGAGCGCCTTCAAGCGAAAGCCAATACGGTGATCTGGGCCGCCCGAGACGATCAGTTGCTCGGCTATATCGCGATTGCCGACCGCATCAAAGAGAGTTCGAAGGAAGCAATCCAATCGCTTCACGCGATGGGCATCACCGTCGTCATGTGCACGGGAGATAATTCGAGAACGGCCAACGCAGTCGCCAAGGAGCTCGGCATCGACGAGGTTCACGCAGAAGTTTCTCCCGAGGATAAACAACGCATCGTGAACGAGCTTAAGGACAAAGGTCACCATGTCGCCATGGCGGGTGATGGGATCAACGACGCCCCGGCCCTGGCTGCGGCTGACGTTGGAATCGCGATGGGCACGGGTACCGACGTGGCGATCGAAAGCGCCGGGCTAACCTTGGTCAAAGGCGATCTGCGTGGCATAGTGGGCGGCTTGCGTCTCAGTCGGGCGGCGATGCGCAACATCCGGCAAAATCTGTTTTTCGCTTTTGTCTATAACGCGGTCGGCATTCCGATAGCCGCGGGCATACTGTATCCATTCACTGGAGTGCTTCTGAGTCCTATGATCGCAGGGGCCGCCATGTCTTTCAGCTCCGTTTCCGTCATCACCAACGCCCTGCGACTAAAAAGGTTGAAGCTGAAGTAGAGATCCTCGTGCTAGTCGAGAAGCACCTAAAGGTAGCAGGCGATCTTCGAGCACTCATTACAATCTCAATACAATCTGTGGTCGCTCGGAGATCGACCGCCGCCTATTCCTTCCCAGATAAAACGAAAACGTGAACCGTTTCAGCTTCCTCAATTTTGGGCGGATTCGCTATCCTCGCCGCCACTCTCCACTTCGATTTCAATCGAACTGTAGGTAATCCAAGGGACGTGCCGTAATCTGGATCGAATCGCTTTTAGCTGATCCAGAGAACCTGATGCCTGAATTGTTGCGGCAAAGTGTTGCGGGGCGATTTTCCACAGGCGAATGCTTGGCGTTGCCGCTTGACCCGACGACTCTACCAATTCCCGAATCTCCGCTTCCTTCTTTCCGTATTCGCCACCGTCGAGCAGGATTGACGAGGTTTCCCTTAACAGGCCCCAAGCCCACTTCGTGATAACGACGGCACCAACAATTCCCATCAGCGCATCAAGCCAAAGCAGTCCGTAGAACTTGCCAGCCGTAAGTGCCACGATGGCGAAAACAGACGTCAGGGCATCCGCCAATACGTGAAGGTAGGCGGCCTTCAAATTGTGGTCGTGATGATGATGATCCTCGTGTCCATGATGACTGTGAGGGTGCTCATCCGCTTCGTCGTGCGTATGGCCATGAGTATGGCCATGGCCGCTGTCATGCAGAATCTTAGCGCAGCCCAAATTTACGATGAGACCGATGATCGCGACAATGATGGCTTCATCAAAAAGGATTTGCTCGGGCGAAAAAAAGCGCCCGACCGACTCAAGGGCCATCACAAATGCAACTACAACAAGAGCGACGGCACTGGCGAACCCGCCGAGGACGCTTACCTTGCCGGTACCGAACCTGTAGAAAGGGTTGTCCGCGTGTCTACGAGCATACCAATAGGCGAACAACGTGATACCAAAAGCAGCCACATGAGTCGACATGTGCCAACCATCTGCAAGCAAAGCCATCGAACCGAAAAGAATACCCGATGCAATCTCCCCCACCATCATGATGGCGGTGATAGCGATCACAATCTTGGTTGAGCGCTCCCCCCGTTTATGCCCAATGAGCATCTCGTGATTATCGCCGTGAGCCCTCATTTCAAATAGCTCCTTACGATACTCTGAATCTCTTTTCCAGTATCGCGAATCCCTTCGCTAGCATCGTCGCTTTCGAGCAAATGATGCTCGATATGACTCAAAATCAATTCTTTTGTCAGGGCGTTGAAGGCACCTCGGCAGGCAGCTGTGTTTTGGAGGATAGCGAAGCAATCTTCGCCCTCAGTTAACATGCGTTCAACGCCTTCAAGTTGCCCCTTTAAGCGCTTTACGCGAGCGATGAGCTTTGCGTTTTCTGTAGCTAGATGTGCCATTTTAATACTATAGGGGGGTATAGTATATTCCAGTCAAGAAAAACACCGAAGAATGGGGGGACAAAACGTATCGATGCTTTTAATGACCACAAAGGGCACTAGCGGTGGGGACTGAAACAGCCGCTTCGCCATCCAAAGGAGATACTAAAGAATCACCCCGAGAAGTTGATCCAATAGGAACCAACTGCGAAACAGATTCTAGAAAGGCTCGTTTCCACTATCCGGATCCCAAAAACGGATTGAGACAATTTTCTTGGATGGATCCAGTTCGAAAATTGTCACCTGACCTTTTTCTTCTGGGAAGTTGTCCAGTAAGCCTTTTTCATCCGCGAGCATGATGCGATGCGGGTAGCGCTGCATTTTCGGCAGGGCAAACATACGAGCAACTCCAGGCATCCCGTAGATGTTCGAAAGGAATATGGCGTTCTTTTTGGGCAAGTACTCAGCACCCTTCTCGGAGAAAAACTTATTTGCCTTTTTCCCGGAACCCATAGCGAACGTTACCGCCACAAATTTGGTGTCTTCGTCCATCGGATACGCCTTTTCGTGCTGATCTAATGCCTCGAAATCCGGGAAGGAATCTCCCAACTTCAAATTCTCCCCTCTTGCTGGCAAAGCAACAGAGAAGGCTAAAAGCGTAAAAAGAGAATAAATTAAGGTTGGCTGTATTTTCACAACTATAGCCTATCCAATAAGAATGAATTGGAAATGAACGGAAAATGAATTTTTTTTCATGTCGGATTCATCAACGCTTCATGAGGCTCGCATAGTATGCCGCAATGAAATCAATAGCTCTGTCCTTATCCATTGTCATCGCATCGATCGCGAGCACATATGGAGGGAATTTCGAAATCGACCGTTCAGCTTCCGTGATAGGGGCAGACGCTAAGGCATCTCCCCCGCACACCTTCACGACGATCGCCACGGATTACACCTACGATATCCAAATCAATCCAGAGACTTTAGATGTCTCAAAGGCAACTTTCTCGTTCAAGTTCTCCGACCTCGATTCAAACAGCGCCAAGCGAGATAAGAAAATGCTTGATTGGATGAATATAGTCGTGAACCCGAAAGCAAGTTTCGAGCTGACTGAAACGGTCCTTCGGGAGGGGCAGACAATTGGAAAAGGCACGTTCTCCATGCATGGCACAAGCAGGGAAATTGAGATCCCATTCGTGGTATCGAAAAATGGAGATAAAGTGATTCTCGATGGGGAAACTGAATTCGACTACACGGATTGGGATCTTGAGATCGTTCGCCTCCTTTTCTTTACCGTCAAGCCGAGCCTGAAGCCTCATTTTCATCTGGAAGGCACGATCGAAAAAAACTAGCCTGATTTGTGAAATCAAATAAGCCATCCCCCATCGAATACGTCGTCCTCCTCGATCCCACGGGCCGCCCCACTGGCACCATGCGAAAGGACCAAGTCCACACTTCGGATACGCCACTTCACAGCGCGTTCTCGATTTTCCTCTTTGACCGAAAAGGAAATATGCTCGCCCAACAGCGGGCCCACTCCAAAAAGACCTGGCCAGGAATTTGGTCCAATGCCTGCTGTGGTCACCCGGCTCCAGCCGAAGACCCCATAGATGCGGCCCATCGTCGCCTACGCGAGGAGCTCAACCTCGAAAATATAGAATTGACCAACGCGCTACCACATTTTCGCTATCGTGCAGAACTCAACGGTATCGTAGAAAACGAAATATGCCCGGTGTTCGTTGGCCGCTGCCAGCAAGAGATCACATTCAATCCCGAAGAGGTTGCTGCCATAGAATGGATCCCATGGCGCTCATTCGCTGAAGCCTGTAATCGCACTACCAATACGCCCTTGGACAATTTCTCGCCCTGGTCCCTCATGGAGGGCCGGCTGCTTCTCAATCACCCGCTCATCAACACCTTCACCCAACCATGACGAACGTCTGATAGGCAACCCAATAATACATATGTTTACAAAAGAAACGCTTCAATCACTTACACCGATACCCAGCGCCGCAGAAGAATCTCTTCGCCGGGCCAGCGAACACGCCTTGAACTCCGACGGCAGCTTAGGTCGGGCCAGACTTGCGGAGGGACTTTGTGCCGCCTTTGCCATTGGGAGCGGACAATCAAAGCGACTCGGTGCCGGGATTGAGCTTTTTCATCTGGCTTCCCTGATAATCGACGACCTCCCCTGCATGGACGACGCATCCACGAGACGTTCCCAGACCTGTACGCACGCCTTGTACGGCGAGAGTTCCGCCATATTGGCATCTTTGGGGTTCATCAATCGTGCCTATTTTCTCCTTTGGGAGCTATTCGCCGAATACGACACCGATACTCAAAAAGAGGCGGCCTCACTGGTAAATGACTGCCTCGGATTCGACGGGATACTTGACGGGCAATCAAAGGATATCCGTTTTTTCTATACCCATAACGATTCGACTCAAGTAGCTGAAATTGCGGAAAAGAAAACAGGGGCTCTCCTTCGACTTTGTCTCCTAATTCCGGCCATCCTGGGCCAAAGCAGTCGTTACCAAAAAATGCAGCTTTCTCAATTGGCCCTCAACTGGGGCTTAGCCTATCAGATCGCTGACGACCTAAAAGATATTTTCCAGAGCGAGGCGCACTCCGGCAAAACTCCGCAACGCGACGCCATTCTCGGCCGTCCCAACATGGCTCTGGCAATCGGAGAGGACGCCGCCATATCCATGCTCCAGTCTCTCTTGGCCTCCAGCGATGCGAACATCGATGCCATAAGTGAAGATGAGTCACACGCCTTTAAAGCCCTGAGGCACTTCCAACATTCCCTCGCAAAGAAAGCTCAGCCTCTCCTCGTACGCCACGTCGCTGCCTAGAACCGCCGCCCTTTGCCGCTCGAATACCCGCATGAGCTTTCTCAAACTAATCTTCGTAAACCTGACCAGGCATCGCGTCCGAGCCCTTATTGGCTCGGCGGGCATCGCCTTTGGGGTCGCAGCGATGCTCACGGTGTTAAGCATCGTTCTCGGGGCGATCGACATGTTTGAGCGCATTCTCTCAAACGACAGCCACTACCTTGTTTTCGAGAAGAACGTTTCGGACCTCTTTTTTAGCAGTGTTACCAACAAAGACGCTAACGAAATCTCAAAGTCGGATTTAGTGGATACATCCTATCCGATATTGTTTGGAATCGTATCTTCAGAAGACAATCCAGTAATAACTTGTTTTGGAATATCCAACGAGGATCCCAGGCTTGACGATGCCGAATGGCTGCAAGGTGAGAGATCCTCTTTTGGCACTGAGGAAAACACTATTTACTTAGGATTACGGGCTGCAGAATTCGCGGAGGTAGAAGCAGGCGAAGAAATTCCTATAGGGAAAGACGTTTTTCGAATTGGGGGCATACTAAAACTGTCGAACGGATTCGAAAATGGAGGCGTATTCATGCCTCTGAAAACAGCTCAGGAGTTTTTTCACCGCGAAGGGTTGAGCTCGATTATCGCGGTAAAACTAAAAGACAAATCCCAAGGATTGGCGTTCAAAGAATTCGTAGAAAATAGATTCTCGGATTTAATCGCTCTAGAGAACGAGGAGTTCAGCCAAAGCTATAGTCAGTTTAAGATACTCTCAGCTACGGCTTGGGCCGTCGGGATCTGTGCGTTTCTTCTCGGGGGTATGGGAGTAGCCAATACGATGCTTATGTCAGTCTTTAGCCGGATTCGAGAAATTGCCATATTACGTGTGTGCGGTTTCTCAAAGAAACAGGTTGCAGGAATGATAATTGGAGAATCGATGTTGCTGGCAACAATCGGATCCTTAACTGGTTTTGTGCTTGGTTTTATAGCTCTACGCATCATGCAAGACACGCCTCAACTCAATGGATACATTCAACCCGTCGCAGAGCCTTTCATATTAATTGGGGTTGCTATCGTCGCTTTTGCTACGAGTGCCGGAGGATCCTTCTATCCTGCTTGGCGGGCGACCAAAATCCAACCTGCCGACGCTCTCCGCTATGAATAGCCAGAATCCCAACACCCGTGGTTCCCCAATAGAACCGATTATCGAAACGGAAAATCTTCAAAAGAGTTTCGACAACGGGAAGATTCCCGTGCTGAACGACGTGTCCATAACGGTTTGTGAGGGAGAAATCGTCGCCCTCTGGGGAACTTCAGGCTCCGGAAAAACGACCTTGCTTCACATTATGGGTGGACTCGACACTCCCGATTTTGGAACGATCATGGTAGCCGGACTCAATCCAGCAGCGGAATCGGATCGACTACAACTCCGACGCAGCAAGGTCGGCTTTGTATTCCAGCTCCACAATCTAATCCCTGATCTGACTTTGCGGGAAAACTGCCTCGTGACAGGAGTTGCCACGAAGGCAGACCCTAAACAGTACGAAAAGCGTTTCACCGAGTTGTCTGAATTCCTTGGAATAAACCACCGCAAGGATCGCCGGATACAGGAACTCTCGGGTGGAGAACGACAACGAGTCTCCATTTGCCGGGCTCTTATGCACAAACCTCGCGTCATCCTCGCGGACGAACCCACAGGGTCCCTCGACGAAAAGAACGGCGAAATCGTATTCGGAATGCTTAAACAACTAGCTCAAAAAGAGAATACCACTATTGTGATAGCGACGCATGAACGACGATTCGCTGATGCCTGCGATCGAATTTTCCACATTAGATATGGCACCTCCAATGAACTATAGCCGACCTGCTGCGAACCGTATCCAGCAGTTAGTAACTGTGTTTAGCCTCTTTTGGCTCATGGCGGCGAACGGCGTAGGCATTTTGCTCGCTACCCTTCTTATTTGGCCCGAATGGAACGCCCTGCTGGCCCCACTGACATACGGACGCTGGATTCCCTTGCATATGGATTGGCAGCTCTACGGATGGTGCAGCCTTCCCTTGCTAGGACTGACTCTCTCAGGCTTCCTCAATCATGAAAGAAATGGCGGGCATTGGACTCTACTGGTTCTTTCCCTTTGGTCGCTAAGCCTCATGATCGGAGGAGTCAATTGGCTCGAGGGGAACACTACGGGGAAGCTCTTTCTAAACTGGAGCGGATTTTCCGGAGCCTTCCTGACCGGCACAATCCTCGCCACATGGACGACTCTCGCTTTCGGGTGGATTAATCGAATCAAACAACGACGTACGATCAATGAGTCTCGAATCGAACTCGCCACTAAAGGAGTCTTACTATTGCTGCTCCTCTGCGTTCCTGCCCTACTATTATATACCTCCGACCCCACGATCTACCCACCCGTTAATCCTGAGAGTGGTGGAGCAACTGGTCACTCATTGCTAGCTTCAACACTTGGTATCGTGTTCCTGATGGGTTCCCTGCCAAAATTTGTTCTTAAACTCGAGATCCGAAACCCTTCGAGAGAAAAATCTGTTTCACTCGTCTTCTGGACCATATTTGCAATCTCGATTCTCATCTACTCCTTGATCCAACATGGTGACGCATCTCATCATTCAATCGACCAGCGCTTAGGACTGACATCACTCCTCTTTTGGCCACCTCTCGTTTATCTACTTTGGTCTCACTACATTTGGAATGCGAATTCAAGATTCTGGCGGATGTTCTTTTATGCTTGGTGGGGACTACTTTCATTCAATGGAGTCGGAATTTTTATTCCCGGTGTTTTGGATACACTCAAATTCACAAATGCACTAGTTGCTCACAGCCATCTCGCTATGGCCGGTATGGTAAGTTGCCTCAACATGCTCATACTCTGCGAGCTTGGATCTGATTCATCTACTATTCGCGTTCTTTGCAATCGAAGCGCGCTTTTAAGCTGGAATACGGGATGCTTGGTTTTCGTTTTCGCAATGACCTTTCAAGGCTGGCGAGAGGGCAACAATCCTGCAGTGGTCTTCACTGCTGATCAGACAACAACCCTTCTCTACTTCCTTCGGTTGATTGCGGGTCTAAGCATGTTTATTCCTAGTTTCTACTGGTTTCGTGCTCATACTTCTGGGAAATATTTCAAAATTCAAAAGCGGAATCGGGCTGCCGCAGCCGAACCCATATTGGAACATGCGTAGTCCGACACAACAGCGGCTTACCCTTGGCATCAGCTGGATTGCTGGACTCATTGACAGTTCGACAGGAATAGGCCTCATTTTTCTACCCAGCTTCACGCTCAAACTGATGGGACTTCATGAGTCATCTTACTCTCTCCCTTATATTCAGTTCATCGGAGCCTTTGTACTGGGAATCGGCAGTCTCTACCTTTGGGGACTCGGCTTCACCAAACGACAAAGTTCCTGGATCCCACTGAGATATGCGTGGATGGCAACGGGGTGGACCCGTATCTTGGTCGGCATGACAACGGGAATTCTCATCCTAAAGGGAACGCTATTAACCACTTGGGTTCCGATACCGCTAACCGATCTTTCTGTAGGGTTTTTCCAGCTACTTTGGATACTTTCGAATCGCTTTCCCCTAAATGACTAGCCATTCGCCAAAGACATCTAACTCCCCACTCCTCGCTGCCTTTATCGTTGGCTGCGCATTTTTCTATTTCCTTATTTTTGCGCAGTTCGGATTTCTCCATCACCTGACAACCTTGGAGACCAAGCCTAATCTAATCGAACTGATACTCGGATTCATGGGAGCGGGTGGGATCATTGGAAGCATCACAACGGCTCGACGTTTCGAGATCCAACATGCGACCAGCTGGCTGGTAACCGGATTTGTTGGCTGTGGACTATCGGCCATTGTTGCAATCGTCGCTACCAATATCTGGCTACAATTTCTAGTCGCGCTTCTGGTAGGACTTTTCCTTGGATCGTTGACAGTCGCCATAGTACCACTCGTTCGCGCCCTTGTACCCCCAACGCGGATCGGTCTATACGCTTCTCTGGGAGTTGGGGGAGCCTACTTTCTTTCAAACATTCCACACATTTTTAAACGCCTAGGAGAAGATCATTGTCTCCTAGGCGCCATTGCCTGTTTCATAGGAGTGATCGCGACTCTCTCCGCCCCACGGATCGACGAAGATGGGCTAAGCTCTCAAGCCACTACTCCTAAAACCCCCGGGTGCCTCTTTAGAACATCTGGTGTTCTTACCATCACAGGTATGTTCCTCGCGCTAATCTGGCTCGACTCTGCTGCGTTTTATTTAATACAGGAATCCTCTATATTGAAATCCATTAGTTGGTCAACCGATGCTCAACTTTGGGTCAATGCCTGCTTCCACTTTCTCTTCGCCATGATCGGTGGCTGGTGGCTGGATCGTGGTTGGCTGTTCGCCCTTTTAGTCGTATCCTTCGTCTTACTTGTAACAGGTTACTGGCTACTCAAAAGCAGCAGCGGGACTCTAAGCCTTGTCTACACGCAGGTATATATTGCGGGGGTTTCTCTATACTCTTCCGCTCTCGTTGCCTACGGGGCACTAGCTCCAGAAAAAAAGGCCTTCTGGTCCGTGCGCGCACGAGCAGGAATTGTTTTCTCAATTGCTGGATGGTTTGGGTCAGGGCTCGGTATTGGAATGGCTAGGGACCTCAACAAGGTACCTTCTGCATTTCTTATCGCAGTCGCCGGATTCGTCTTGTTTTGTTGCTTCATCGCCTGGAGGACTGCCGCTCTTCGGAGACTTTCTTAGCCAAATTAAAAATGCATCGTGTTCTCCTAATTCTGCTCGTGTTCCTTCTCGGTTTCGGTGGTGCCATTTTGAGTCAAAACACCCTCGGGAAACGCTCTGTCTCCAAAGGACAACAAATATACATCCAGGAAGGCTGCATACATTGCCATACTCAATTTTCTCGTCCCGTTCAGCTTGACCAAACAAACTCGGGGCCTCCGACAAACACACGCTTCACGGAAACAAGCCCTATTCTGATCGGCAACCGAAGGCAAGGTCCGGATCTTTCCAACATAGGAGCACGTCGATCTCGCGAATGGAACCGTCTCCATTTAATGGATCCTCAGTCATTGTCTCCAGGGAGTCGAATGCCACCCTACAAGGGCATTTTCAACGCAGAAAATCAGTCTGAAGGAGAAGCTCTTTTGGACTACCTCTCGTCTCTGGTGTCTGAGGATAGCTCCGCGTGGCATGAACAAGTATTTACCTGGGCACCAACCCCCGAGGAACATGGGGATCTCGACAGGGGTCAAGTACTCTACACTCAGTTTTGCTCCCAATGCCACAACTCCAACGGAGACGGCAAGGGAATCCTCTCACAGCTCTTCTCACGGAAGCCAAGAGATCTTGTTTCTAAAGACTTCCTCTTCGCTCCCAATTCACTACCATCGGAAATCCGCAAGCAGCGAATTGCACAGATCATCAAATATGGTCAACAGGGAACATCGATGCCCGGACATGAATATTTGACGGACCGAGAGATCGTTGACTTGGTGGTCTATATCGAGTCCTTATCCGAGAGTCTGAATTAATTTATGAGAATCCTAGTTGTTGAAGATGATGATCGAGTCGCCAGTTTCATCGAAAAAGGATTGAAAGAAAATGCCTATACGACCTCAAGAGCCACCAATTGCGCTTCAGCTAACGATCTCCTAAGCGAAGGGGAATATGATATGATCATATTGGATCTGGGCCTCCCGGACGGTGACGGGCTCGATCTCCTCCGTGAATGGCGTCGCTGGGGGTTTCACGAACCTGTGATCATTCTTAGCGCTCGCGACTCTCTCGACGACAGGATAAATGGCCTCAATTTGGGAGCCGACGACTACTTGCCCAAACCATTTAGCTTTGAGGAACTCCTCGCCCGAACGCGTTCCCAGCTTCGCCGTTCCAGCAAAACAAAACAGACGATTCTCGAGCATCGGGGCATTCGAATGGATCTCCTCGGACACACGGTCTCCTACAAGAATGAACCAATAGACCTAACCAATCGAGAGTACGCCCTGTTGGAAGCGCTTCTACAGAACAAAGGCCGTGTCCTTACGAGAACGCAAATTGGAGAGAAGATCTGGGAAGCGCAGTTCGAGATGCAGACGAATTTAATTGATGTCTATATTCGAAAACTGCGCAAAAACCTCGGAGACAACGAAGATCCTCCACTCATTAAAACCGTTCGTGGCGTTGGCTACTCCATTCCATGAATTCGCTTACCGCCCGTCTCACAATTTGGTACGCAGTTGCAGCAACAGCAACAGCAACCGTATTCATGTTTTTCGGCCGCGTACTCGTCGAAGAAAGCTATATCAACGGCATGGATTTCCTCAATGACAATGAGTTCAAGGAAATCCAGGTTCGAATTGAACAGCAGACTCCAAAAGGCAGCAATACGGCCGCTATCGAAGCGATAAAAGAACACACTGAGCGCAATGCCTCTCTTTTCTTCTTTCAGGTAGGCCATTCTCATAGCCAGACGTTCTTTATTTCCGACAATCTGAGTGGTCACGAACTCCCTCATGTGGTCCATCGAAAAAGACGAATTACGATTGAGACTCCTGAATTGGGAAGATTGCGCGTTGGTGAATATACGTCAGGCGGATTCGACATACATATCGCATCATCACTGCAGAATTTCGCCGCACTGGAAAAAGACCTCTTCCGAATCGCAGTCATTTCCCTAGTTACCATTTTTCTTATGAGCATAGCGATCGGCTACATTCTTAGCCAGTTTGCTCTTCGTCCAATCGTGTCCATACAAGACACGGCATCGCGAATTTCTTCCAAGACCCTTAACGAGCGTATCAATGTTCCCAGCACGGGCGACGAGGTTGCGCGCCTCGCGGAATTCCTCAATACGATGTTCGATCGGCTCGAGTCATCGTTCGCCCAGGTACAACGCTTCACTGCCGACGTTTCTCATGAGCTGAATACCCCTTTATCGCTTATTAGGCTCCACGCGGAAGAACTCTTGAACAAACCCAATACGGAGAATGAAAAACGCTCTCAGATTCTCACCAATCAAATTGAACTCGTAGACAGTCTCAACAAGGTCGTCAAGGATCTACTTATTCTCGCCAAAGCGGACGCTGGGGTCCTAAATCTTTCTCTCAACAAACTGAATACCCACACCCTTATTGAGGATTTTGCCCAGGATGCTTCAGCGCTGTGTGAAGACAAAGGTCTTACCCTCGAACTCGAAAACAAGTTTCGGGGATCGATATTTTGCGACAGCACTTGGATGAGGCATTTGCTCTTCAACCTTCTCTCAAACGCAATGCGATTCTCACCCCAGGGCTGCACCATCCGTATTATTTCTGAGAAGGAAAATTCGGACTGGAAGATCTCTTTCATCGATCAAGGTCCAGGAATCACGGCGGACAAACTGGGCAGAGTCTTCGAACGTTTTTACAACGAGCAAGATCCCCAAGGAGGAAAGGGCTCCGGACTCGGGCTTTCACTCTGCCGAAGCATCGCCCAACTTCACGGAGGCACTCTTACCCTATCCAATCGATCGAGCGGAACGGGACTCGTCGCCACTCTCCGACTACCACTCCAAGCGAATGCCTAGCTCCACGACGGTTTCTCGCCAGTGCTCCCACCGGAATCGTTTTCATGGATTCGACCAGCTAGATCCTGAAATCCTCAAGAACCGGCTAACTACGGTGGATCCACTGGCCTTTCAGCCTTCCTCCATTACTCCTCAGATCGCATGGCTAGGCCACGCTTCCTTTCTAATCGTCTGGCAACATACAAAGCTCTTGATCGATCCGGTATTCAAGAGTCGAATATTCCTATCACCTCGCCGATCACCAGTGCCTGATTTAAATCCCCAGGAACCGCCTGACAGCATCCTCCTTAGCCACTCCCATATGGATCATATGGACAACTCCACTCTGGCGAGATTCCCGAATACGGAGATCATCCTACCCCAAAAGAGCGAGAATTTCCTCAATACCCCAAATCGAGAAAGAACGCGCTCTATGGTAACAGGCCAGACGCTAACGGTTGGGTCTCTTCAAATCACCTGCGTCCCCGCTCTGCACGGGGGATGGCGATACCCTTGGCAAAAGGGATTCTTTGCCTGTGGATACCTTATTAGCGACGGCCATTTCACCCTCTACTACGCGGGTGACACCGCTTACGGAAATCACTTTAACTCTATTTCCAAATCGCATTCAATAGATACCGCCATATTGCCCATAGGGGCGTACTCTCCCCAATGGTTTCTCAAATCCCGCCACATGAATCCTTCGGAAGCTATTCAAGCGACTCTGGATCTTAATGCAAAAACCGTAATCCCTTGTCACTTTGGCACCTATCGCGTTTCCCTAGAGAAGACGAGCGACGCATTCCCCCGATTCGCCCAAGAGGCCCAACAAAGGAGAATCAACTGGACTATACCGATTTGCTTCAGCGTCTAGATCTACGCGTATCCGTTGAGAAGCCTCAGGGCCAGATACGAAACACGATCAGGTAGCCGCTATTTTCCAATCCTTTTCCCAGGGTGTAACAATCGGTGGTCGCTCGGAATCTGTCTATCGGCCGTTCGGCCACAAACTAACCATAGAACCTCAAAACCTGATCCGGACCTTGTGCCCGGCATCTATAACCCGGATTGCCCTCTTCCGCTAATTGAATTTAAAACTTGAGTCCGCTCTCAGTGTTATTCATTCCGAAACCGTAGTAATTTATCGTGAAACGCATTCTTTCCGTTGTAGCCCTCCTTTCCATGCTTTGCAGCATTACCGCTGCAAACGCGGGAGTACAGGTGCTTTGCTCGCACGATGACGGATTTGGGCACGTCGTTAGTCACGACACCCATGAGAAAGAAAGCCATGCTTCTTGTGATCACCACGACTCCCCTGAAAAGCGTTCCAGTCAGGAGCTTACGCACGAAGATGCGAATTGCGAAGACGTCGAATGGGACGATTCCGAGCTAGAGGATCTTTCTTCTAGCAATGATCGCTCGAATGCCAAAGCCCCTACTCTACAGTTTAGCGCCAACGCTTTTTCAAGCTGCCAAATCGAAGTATCGCTAAAGGAAGCTTCAAAGCCTCCGGCGTATAAGGCGTTGCAAGAGAACCAAAGTCGTCGATTCGCTAAGATCGTCCAGATTCGTTGCTGATTCCCTAATCAAGAATGGCGCCCGCCCCCTATTTTGTCTGGCGGGCACAAAACGACAGAGACCGTCCGTAGTCTCTGGGTTACCTTTCAATTGAATTAGGAATTTCTATGCATAAACGAATCGCAGCGCTCGCTGCCACAATACTGTTCATCACGACTTCAAGTGCCCAATCGGACCCTTCGCCCAATCGCGAATGGGACCGGGCTAGAGCGATCGCATTCGCCTTGGAAAACAACGCGGATCTGCGAGCGGCGCGACTTTCGATCGATCTAGCAGAGTCCAGGCTCGCTAGGACTGGCATTCGTTCGAATCCGTCTGTCAATATCGAGTATTCAAGCGACTTCCTGTTCAACGACGAAGGAGAACACACCCTTGGCGTGGGTTTCTCGCAAAAGTTTCCCCTAGCAAATCGCTTGAAGTTAGCCAAGGCGGTTTCTCGGGTGGATATTGCGAAGGCTAAAGCCGAGGTACGAATACAGGAAATTGTTATTGCCCAGTCGATCAACGAGATCGCGCTGGAACTCCAAGTCAATGATACCCGCCGAGCGTCTCTAGGCAGGCTCCTATCCAAATCAGAGGAAATCGCCTCCTTTATACAATCAAGGGTTTCATTCGGGGAGTACTCACAGCTCGAAGCGAATCAAGCGACTCTGGAAGCTCGTTCTCTGGCTCAGGAAATCAGTCAGCTTTCCGACGAACGTAACCATCTTGTCCATGCCCTGGAGCCTCTACTGGGTCTCAAGGCGGAAAAGGAAATGTCCTTTGTTGAGGTTAAGGAGATCGATCTGAGCGATGATTCGCTCAGGTACGATGACTCGATCTTCGATCGTCATCCGGAGTTTCAATTGGCTACCCTGGAGGCTCATTCTGCCGAAGCCGAGATCGCTCTTGCCGAGTCAGAGAACTGGGAGGACGTGACCGCGCGAATCTTCTGGGAAAACGAACGCAGTGTAGATGAGCCCAATGGTTTGGGAACAGACCGGTTTATTGGAGTGGGATTGTCGATTCCCCTACCATTGCGAAAGAAGGGAGAACTTCGGGCCCGCGAACAGCGAATCGCCCGCGACCAGTCACATAGGAAGGCTGCAGCGATAAAACTACGAGTACAACATGAGATCGAGCATGCGCATCACGAGATGGACGATCTTAGAAAAAGCATACATAGCTACCGTAAAGAGGTTATCGAACTCGCGGAGCAGCAACTAGAGGAGACACAGGCTGCCCACCAGAAAGGACAGGTGAGTTTCGTAACCCTCATGGACGTCCAGCGCCAACTTCTCGAAATCGAGCACAACCATTTGGATACATTGGAGTCCTTTGCCCGAGCAAGACAAAAACTGGAGATCACCCTACTAGAATCGCCGGGGCTCTCTCAATAAATTTGGCATACCATGAAATTTTTTAGACCTATCAGATTCCGTTTTAGCCTCATAATCTGCCTATTGGCCAGCCCGGCCGTGCTCGCGCAAGTGACGCCGGACAACCTTGTCATCCTAGACGATGTGGCAGTCGTCAATCTGGGGATTGAAACCGTTGAAGTCGACTACCAGGACTTCGCCGAGACTCTTTTTGTCATCGGCCGTATCGAACCCATTCCTTCTCGAAAAAGTGTACTAAGTAGTCGGATACCGGGACGCGTTATCAAGATTCATGCCTTTGAAGGCGATATTGTGTCGCAAGACGCGCCTATCGTGGAGATCGAAAGCCTGCAACCCGGCGATCCCCCTCCCCGAGTCAGTCTCAGTGCGCCATTGCCCGGAATGGTCATGAAAAACCACACCCACATCGGGAAACCGGTGGTATCCGACCTGGAGCTATTTGAAATCGTCGACTTGTCGCAAGTTTATGCCGTCGCTAGAATACCTGAAGACCAGGCAGGAAAGCTGTCGGTAGGGACTAAAGCGGAGATTCGCGTCGCCGCGTTGCCCGATAAAGTTTTTGAGGGGAAGCTCGAGCGATTCGGGACGGAAGCCAATACTGAGAACGGTACAATCGACGCCCTTTTCGTTATCGACAATCCTAACTACAAGGCGCGTCCCAACATGCGGGTCGAGTTCTCGATCCTCCTGAACACGAAGAAGCAAACCCTCTCCATTCCTCGGTCTGCCATCCAGACTGACGGCATCAACCGTATCGTATACGTCAAAGACTTCGAACTACCCAACGCCTTTTTGAAATCCCCCGTGAGAATTGGGGCCCAGAACGAGTCGTCGGCAGAAGTGCTTAGCGGCCTCTTTCCTGGGGACGAAGTCGTTACCAAAGGCGCCTACTCGCTCCTCTTCGCAGGCGGTGGCGGCATCTCCCTCAAGGAAGCTCTCGATGCCGCGCACGGACATGAGCATAACGAAGACGGATCCGAAATGACCGCGGAACAGAAGTCGAGTCGCGGATCCGGCGACGGGATGAGCCAAAACGAGTTTTCTGCCAATTCAAAGTTGGGCCAACTGGTCGTCTTTCTCGCCATACTCAGCGGACTACTCGTGATCCTGCTTGTATTGAGCATCGCCTTTCCTCGCCGCCCAAAAGAACGGGCCGAAACATAGAATCAAGGTATGCTAAACGCTCTCATTAGATTCTCCTTAGCCAATCGGGCCCTGATTATTGCAGGAGCCATCGTTGTCATACTATTCGGGATACAGACTGCTCGCCAGCTTCCTGTGGAAGTTCTCCCCGATCTCACTAAGCCTACGGTGACGCTTCTCACAGAAGCGCCGGGTCTCGCTCCGGAGGAAGTGGAGACGCTGGTGACCTTGCCCCTTGAAAGCGCTCTCATGGGCGTGGCAGGCGTAACCCGACTACGGTCCACCTCTGACGTTTCCCTCTCGCTCGTATTTGTCGAATTCGAATGGGGAACCGATATCTACAAAGCGCGCCAGTTTGTTCAAGAGAGACTCCAGTCAGCTCGCGAGAACCTGCCCGAGGACGTTTCCCCCTACATGACACCAGTTGCTTCCTTAATGGGCGAAATCATGCTGGTGGGACTTCGCAGTACCGACGGCAGCGTAGAACCCAGAGACTTAAGAACGCTTGCCGATTGGACCGTTAAACAAAGGCTCCAGAGCATTCCCGGCGTCGCCGAGGTGCTTTCGATGGGAGGCGGCGTAAAGCAAATCCACGTACAGCCTGATCCGTATCGAATGCGCTCGCTCAAGATCAGTTTCGACGAATTAAGAGAAGCTGCCATCCAGGCTACAAGCAATACGACCGGCGGCTTCATGTCCGCCAATTCCCAGGAAACCATGGTCCGCAATCTGGCGATGACCACGGACTTGGAAGCAATCGGATCCACTTTGATCAAACACGTCGATGATCGGCCTATCAAGATTTCGGACGTAGCGAATGTCGTTTGGGACGTAGAGCCCATGAGAGGCGATGGCGCGGTCAACGGATCCCCCGGCGTCATCATGAGCATCACCAAAACACCAGGGTTCGACACGCTCACTTTAACGCGAAAAGTTGAGGACGCGCTCAAGGCGCTTCAAGCGTCTGCCCCGCAAAGCGTCGAACTCATCCCGCTTTTTCGGCAAGCCGACTTTATCGAGAACGCGATTGGAAATCTGGAGGAAGCCATTCGCGACGGAGCTATCATGGTTTCGCTGGTGCTTCTCCTCTTTCTGCTGAATGTGAGAACCACGCTGATTACGCTGACCGCGATCCCCCTTTCCTTCGCCATCACCTTGATCGTATTTCGCTTTTTTGACATCAGCGTGAACGCAATGACGCTCGGTGGTCTCGCCGTCGCCATCGGAATGGTTGTGGACGACGCCATCGTGGATGTGGAGAACGTGTTTCGACGGCTTCGGGAAAATGCCACGGCCCCGTCCCCTAAGCCTGCCCTTGAAGTCATTGCCAGCGCGTCGGCTGAAGTGAGAAACTCGATCCTGTACGCAACCTTGTTCATTATTCTCGTTTTCCTGCCCCTCCTCGGACTTACCGGTGTCGAGGGACGGCTTTTCACTCCCATCGCCATTGCGACCATTACGAGCATGAGCGCTTCTTTTCTAGTTTCGCTCACGGTCATTCCCGTTCTCTGCTCATTGCTCCTCAAGCCGAAACCGGGTCGCGTTCACAAAGACGGGATCATTATCAGGTCCTTGAAATGGGCACTGAAAAACACATGGCTACGCCTTGCCTTGAGCTACCCGATCGCGGTTATGGCGATCGGGGCGGTACTTCTTTCCGGAGCCCTCAGCCTGTATCCTACAATGGGCAAGGACTTCCTGCCTTCCTTCAATGAGGAAACCGCGCTGGTGGCGCTGACAGCGGCTCCCGGCACGTCACTTGAACAGATGAACGAAATATCGGATGTCGCGGACCGGCTTCTCCTCGCCATCCCGGAAATTCGGACCGTAGGAAGACGCATTGGCCGTGCCGAAAGGGGCGATCATGTGGTCCCTGTTTCCACGGTCGAGTTCGATATCGACTTCCGGGCAAGCGACCGATCGCGAGCTGAGATCCTAGAAGATATCCGAGCGACGATGCGCACGATTCCCGGAACGTTCAGCGCCCTGAGCGGACCGCTAGCGGATCGGATTGGCCACATGCTGAGTGGTGTATCCGCAAAAGTAGCGATAAAGGTTTTCGGTCCCGATCTGAACGAGATTCGGCGGATCGGAGAGCAAATCCAAAACATTGCTCAGGAGATACCCGGATTCGAAAATGCCCGTACGGAACAACAAGCGCCTATTCCCCAGCTCCGCATTGAGATTGATAGAGAAAAGGCGCTTTCCTATGGAGTGACCCCCGGTTCTCTAAACGAGCAGCTCAGCAGCCTCATTGGCGGCGAGCGCCTAACCGATCTTTACGAGGAGCAAAGATCGATTGACCTAGTCCTGCGGCTCCCTCCCGAATGGCGCGGGTCGCCCGAGCGTTTGAAGACCCTCTATATTGATACGGCGAGCGGTCTTAAGATACCTCTCTCGTTCGTCGCGGACATAAAGGAAGCGCGCGGACCCAATGTGATTCAGCGAGAGAACATGATGCGACGGTTTGTCGTTAGCATCAACCCGACCGAAAGGGACCTCGCTTCTCTAGTTACCCGTCTGCAATCAGAAACCGCTTCCAACGTGTCACTGCCAAGTGGATACTATGTAAGTTTCGAGGGCGAGTTTCAAGCCCAACAGGAGGCTTCCAAGCGGATTGCCCTCCTAAGCATCGTCGTGCTGCTGATAATCGCGTTTCTTCTCTACAACTATTTTTCCTCTCCCGTTTTCGCAATCCAGATTCTATGCGACATCCCCCTAGCATTGATCGGCGGTATCGCCTTCACCTGGATAATGATCAACAACATCAGCATTGCCACGCTGGTTGGCTTTATCGCTGTGGCAGGCATCGCGGCCCGAAATAGCGTCATGCTGATATCCCATTACCTGCATTTAATGAGGCACGAAGGGGAACGTTTCTCTCGAACTATGGTAGTTCGAGGAACCTTAGAGCGTCTGGCACCGGTTCTTATGACTGCGCTGTCAGCGGGCATTGCCTTGATTCCGCTCGTCCTCTCCGCCGATGCTCCGGGCAAGGAAATCCTTCATCCGGTGGCGGTTGTCATCGTCGGCGGTCTCGTCACCTCAACCGTTCTCGGCCTTGGGATCACGCCGGCGGTCTTCTACGCTTTCGGTAAAAAGGCGGCAGAAAAAGCCGTTAGAAACAAGGCGGCCGCCTCTAGCTAGCGCAACCATTCCGCAAACAGTCAGTCATATTTATAACACACTCCCTTTTCAATCACTCACGAACCAATCAATCTTAATGACAACTTATCTTTTCAAAATGAAAATGAAAACATCCAAAACTTCACTACGCTTCTTATCCGCAGCTATGTCGATCGCTGCGCTTTTCGCAATTGGCTGCTCCCAAGATACATCCGAAACGCGTGCGGCTCACGATCATAGCCATGATGAGGATCAACATCAGGATTCTGAGCATCACGGCGAAGACGCCCATCACGATGACGGCGAAAAATCGGAAGGAGGACCCAATGGAGGACGCCTGATAACGAGTGTCGAGCCCGCTGTAGAATTCATCGTCCAGGAGGACAGAACTGTCGCAATCCAGCTGCTCGATGAAAACCGGAATCCAGTCACTCCAACGGACCAGCTGATCACTCTCATTGGCGGAGAACGAACCAACCCGACCACACTCGCGTTTGCCAGGCAGGGAAATCGACTTGTATCAGACCAGCCCATTCCAGAAGGCGCCAGCGTACCGGTCGTACTGCAGATCATGGCCTCAGCCAACGCCGCCGTCGTTCGGGAAAAGTTCAATGTAAACCTGAGCGAATGTCCCACCTGCGACTACCAGGAGTACGCCTGCGTCTGCGGCCACGATGACCATTGAGTGAATATCCAACAAGTCGAAAGCTAGGGTTTCAGCCGCGTTGGTTCGTCCTTTACGGCTGCTTAGGGATAAGCAGCCCTACCTCCCCGCACCAAGTTGCGGGGCATTTTTGAAGGTAGGGAGGATCGGCTCGATCCTCCGAAATTCGAATTCGGACGACTGAGCCCCGACCTGTCGGGGTCAAGTGACCAGTCGTCCCTACCAAAATTCCGAAACCGCCCACAAGTCAGGATCTTCGACGACACGCCCTACAATTAGTGAAATCGAGCCATGGGACAATCGCTGTTTAAATTCTAACGATTGAATCACAGAGCTTATCGGCTCGCCGCTCGATTTGGATGATCGAATCGGGACGCTTAATTCCGCTCAAACGAAACTTGCTTGTCCCTTATCCTGGATCTAGGCTGCACGGCAAATGAATCGAAGCATTCTTCCGATCCTATTGGCGCTGGCCGCCATCTTGTCATTTGACCTCCGCACCGAGGCGAAAGAGCCGGAAACTTACGGCCCCTACACCGCTCTGGAGCGTAACTCGGAGATCGTTAAGGACGTCAAGGTTTCCGAGACGGGACGGATCTACCTCCTTCTCAATCCGACGCACAAGGAGAAGGAGATCGTCCTTAAGAACTCTCAGCAGTTCAAAGCAGGCTACCGCAACTGGTACAATGGCGAGAAAGAGCTGGTTTCAGCGGCCAACCAGGGCAAAGCCCCCAACGAATTTACCGACTGGGTAGAAACCTCGGCCAACTACATCGAGTATCACATGGATGGAGACATCATTCTTCATCTAGCAAAAACCGAAGTCCACACTTCTAAGAAATAGAGGCGCTTAGACCTGGTTTTCCACAAAGTCGCGCTCCATGCACGAACACTCGATTCTCACCGATCTCGCTTGGATTCTCCTTTCTGCCGCCGCCGCAGCCCTTATACTGCAACGCTTTAGGATTCCCCTTCTGATCGGCTACCTCGTAGCGGGGTTTCTCGTCGGACCCCACCTCGGCTTGTGGCCTACTCTGGTAGTACTGGAGAACGTGCAGGAGCTCAGCGAGCTCGGCGTCATTTTTCTCCTTTTCTACCTGGGGCTCGAATTTGATTTTAGCCGTTTAAAGCGGGTTTTCGGTCCCGCATCCGCCGCGCTGGTCCTACAAACACTCACGATGCTCTCACTGGGCATGGAAGCTAGCCGTTGGCTTGGCCTATCCAGCGTGGACGGATGGTTTCTCGGAGGGCTTCTCTCGATCAGCTCGTCCATGGTATCCGTCAAACTGATTCGCGAGCGAGGGCTCTTCAACAAGCCGCACACAAACCTCACCATAGGCGTACTGATCCTCGAGGACGTTCTGGCGATCCTCCTTCTTGTCCTACTGAGCGGAATGGCAACGGAGGGCACCATGAACATCGTAGCGGTCGGCCGCTCTATCTTGTTCATAGGGATTTTTACGGTGCTTGTTTTCCTGATCGGGAAGCTGGGCGCTCGCCGGCTCACCCGATTCCTGGCTGTTCATGGCACGACGGAGCTGATCACCATGGCCTCTCTAGGGCTCATCTTTCTGATCGGGCTGCTCGCCCACAAATTCAACTTTTCATGGGCCCTGGGCGGTTTTCTGGCGGGAGCGATCTTCTCCCGCTCCCATCTCGCCCAGAAGATCGAGCTCCTAACCGAACCGCTTCGGGACATGTTCAGCGCCATGTTTTTCGTCACAGTGGGCATGCTAATCGACCCCAAGGCTCTCATATCAAATGCCCCCATTATTCTCGGACTGTCGGTAGTCGTGATCTTTTGCAAATTTTCCTCCTGCTGGCTCGGCTTTTTCCTAGCAGGCCGCTCTCCAAGGGACGCTTCGCGAGCTGCTCTCATTAAGTCGCAAATCGGCGAGTTCAGCTTTGTCATCGTGGCAATCGGCGCCACGCATGGAGCCACCAGCACCGACCTCCAGTCAGTCGTTTCCGGTGTGGCCTTCATAACGATTCTAGCAACTCCTACTCTCGTACAGAACGAAGGTCGCTTTCTCCGCTTGGCCAGTCGGCTATCGCCGAAGGCCCTTGTCAATTTCTGCACGCTCTATTCGCAGTGGATCGACACGGTCCGTCTTTCGTTAAGTCGCAGCGTATTTCTCAAGCTCGCAAAAAAACCCTTTACCCTAATTGGTATCCATTTTCTCATTATAATGGCGATCATCATCGCGGCGGCTCTGGTGTCCGCCCGATTGCCGGTACCTGACTTCCTCCCCTTGTCGCAGGACCTATTTCAGCAGTCCGTCTTTCTACTCTCGGTTCTCTTCTCCTTGCCCTTTTTGGTCGACACCATGAGAAACCTGAACGTCCTCGTTTGGCTTTTCTCTGACACAGCCCTAAGTAGGCCCGCCTTTCAGCAGTTCTCCAAGGGGATCTACCGCTCCGCCTTCAACGGGCTGATTCTGCTTATTCTGCTAATGTTCTACGGGAGCATGTTCCTGCTCGTAGCCGCCAAGTACTTCCCTACAGGATACGCCTTCGTCGCCTTCCTCATGACAACCGGAATTGTCGGCTGGATATTCTGGAAGAAGCTCGTGCACCTGCACCACAATTGGGAGACCGCCGTCGTCAAGTCCATGGCGAGCGAAGCGCAGGATCGCATTTCGCAAAAAATTTCGACTAACTTGCACGCTCTCGAGTCACGCGAGCCCTGGGATGTCAGCGTGGAACCCGTCATATTGAGCCCCGACTCCAAATGGGTAGGCATGGAGGTACGGGAAATCGATCTGCGGGCCAATACGGGGGCCCTCATTGCGGGTATCGAGCGAAACGGTTTCGAACTCGTGAGCATTGACCCGACCACCCATCTTTACCCCAATGACCAGATATTCCTTTTAGGCGAGAGTGATCAACTAAAGCAGGCCAACGATTACCTAAACCAGAGGAGCGAGGACGGGCCATCGAAAACCGAGCCATTCGTTTTTACGCGAGAAATCATTCCACCTCTTTGCGACTGGATCGGTATGCGCATACAGGATACTGAAATTCGAACCCGATTCCAGGTTACCATTGTCGGCATCCAGAAGGGTGAAAACCGTATTATTGGTCCTTCGCCCGAGCAAATTCTCGATGAGGGAGACCTCATCCTCCTCATGGGATCAAGCGAGAAACTGGAAAAATTCAAGCGCGAGCTCAGCCAGAAAACGGATTCAGAAGACGTCAACTCTGAGTTTTCCGAAGATTAGCTCGAACCCATGGTTAGCGCTCGTGGCTCCAACACTATTTCCTAGCTTGCCACGCCCATTGCGAAACCGTTCAATGCATCCGTGAAATCAATTCTCGGCGGCATCGGAAAAGTTCTGGCTAGGCACCTGTCCCAGCCCACCCAGCGGGAAGTCCGCGGAGCCACCAATCCGCCCGAGAAACTAAGATCCACCCTAAGAAAGGGAGACGTCCTGCTGGTTGAGGGAGCAAGCCGCTTCAGCGTAGCCATAAAGTACCTCACCCAGTCCACCTGGTCCCACGCAGCGCTCTACATTGGCGACGCCGTAGACCCTCCCGAAAAAGGCGAAGACGCTCGGGTGATTGTGGAAGCCGACATACGCGAAGGCATTCGGCTGATGCCACTGTCAATTTATTACGAGCGCCATACCCGCATTTGCCGTCCTGTCGGACTAAGCGCTGAGGAAATCGACAGCCTCGTTGACTACGCCGTATCCAAAGTTGGCGGCCAGTACGATCTCAAGAACATCTTCGACCTCGCACGCTACCTCATCCAACGCCCCCCTGTACCCGGGCATTGGAGACGGCGACTCCTCTCCATTGGTAGCAGTGACCCGACTCGCGCCATCTGCTCATCTCTCATCGCTCAGGCGTTCCACTCAGTCAGCTACCCCATCCTACCTGAGTTTGTCCGCTATGAATCGACCGACCCCAGACGATCCGGGATCGAAAAGGAGTACGCCCATATCCGGCACCATAGCCTCTTCGCTCCCAGCGACTTTGACCTGTCACCCTACTTCGACGTCATCAAGCCCACCGTCGAACATGGATTCAACCCCAAAGACATCAACTGGCGAGACCCCTACGAGGCGATCGCCGACGCCCACGAATAACCTTTGGATACAGTTCCGGCAGACTGACCCGCGTTGGAGACCGCAGCAGAATATTGTGGTCAAAAATCCAGCGGGCTCTTGGGTTCCTTTAAGGTATTGCTGGGCACGGTGTGCGTATAGATCATCGAGCGACCGTGGGATGGTTGCCAAAAAAAGGAGAAATCAAAGATCTGCTTGTAGTAGACCCCGATGACGGCGTTAGAAACACTCTAGTATGGGATGCGAAGTTAGAAACTGAATACCTTGAAACACTAGCTAAGGATTCGGAAGCGTCAGGCCGAGAATCAGCACTAAACAAACTTAGCCAACAAAGAGCTTGTCACAACGCGGACAAGTCCGGGTCTTGACAGCTCGTCGATAAATCTTGAAATGGCGCGGCAATGGAGGCTGAGCCGATTTATGTGGTCTTAAGGTGAAACAGGTGTTAACACGTCGATCGAAGCAATGCCCACAGCTTCGCAGTCGTCTTACCTCAGTCCGACGTTCGCCAGCCAAGATAGCCCAGTGCTCGGAAACGGGTGATGAAGAGATGAATGATATGAATGACAAAATCATAGACTTACGGAGCGACACGGTTTCGAAGCCGACCCCGGCCATGCGTCAAGCAATGGCCGAGGCGAAAGTCGGGGACGATGTCCTGAGTGACGATCCGACCGTAAAGGAGCTGGAGCGATATGTCGCAGAGATTATCGGTAAGGATGATGCGCTCTTTGTCCCGTCAGGAACAATGGCGAATCAGTTGGCGATCCGTTGTCAAACCCAGCCCGGTGACGAAATGCTGCTCGATGCCAACGCCCACATCTACTGGTATGAAGCCGGGGGATCGGCCGCTCTGTCAGGAGTAATGTGTCGGACGTTGCCCGGAGTGCGAGGCGTTTTTTCATCCGCTAATGTCCGTTCTGCCCTTCGTCCAGTAGACGTACATTTTCCACCGACCCGACTGCTTGCGATAGAGAATACGCATAATAGAGGCGGTGGAGCTATTTGGCCAGTAGAACAGATTCAAGAGGTCTGCAGCCTTGCTCGGGAAGCAAGCATTCGTACCCACTTGGACGGGGCTCGACTGTGGAACGCATCGGTGGCTACCGGAATCCCAGAATCGGAGTACGCCAAGAACTTTGACAGTGTGAGTGTTTGCTTCTCCAAAGGTCTTGGCGCTCCGGTGGGATCGGCACTCGTGGGAAGTGAGGAACTCGTAGAGCAGGCACGACGCTTCCGGAAGCAGTTTGGTGGCGGAATGCGCCAGGCTGGAATTATTGCGGCCGGCGCGCTCCATGCACTAGACCACCACCGTGGACGGCTTGCTGACGACCACGTAAACGCCAAGCGGCTTGCGTCAGGCTTGAGCGCGATCCCGGGGATCCAGGTGAACGGCGAAATGATTGACACAAACATGGTCTATTTCGATGTCGAACCACGAACTGCCAAGCAAGTAGCGGGACAATTGAAGGAGAGGGATGTGCTGGTTCTGCCAACGGGAGAACACACGGTCCGTGCGGTGACCAGCTTGGCGGTAGACATCGAAGACATCCTACAGGCCATCGAAGCGGTCCAGGATATCATGTCCGCGCCACCAACGTGATCGCTATTGGCGACGGAATCCCCAGCGAGTTATTCGAATATTCAATTACAAGAACTGCGAACCAACCGAGGGAGACGATGCTTGGCGGTGCGTCTCATCTCTGCGTTAGCATAGGCGATATTAGATAGGATGAAGAAAGCAATTCTCACGATTACTGCACTGGGAATGTTTTTCGCAGTTGGGCCGGGTATTGCGACTCCCCTGCACGCGCAAACCGAAGCGTCCAGAGTAACGGTCATGTCTTACAATATATATCGCGGCGGAACGATGCGTGGGCAACCGCTGTCCCAAACCGTCAAGGTAATTCAAGAGGCAATGGCAGATGTTGTCGGCGTTCAGGAAACGCGTTCCCCTAGCGGAGTTAATACGGAGCAGTTGGCGCATTTGCTAGGTTGGAATTACTACGAGGAACAACGATCATTCGCCTTCGGAAAATGGAGCTGCATCTTGACGCGTTTTGAGATTGTCGACCGCCGTGACGGTGGCATCAAGGTCAAGCTAACTTCAGGGCAGGAAGCCTACGTATTCAACCTGCACCTACCATCTAACCCCTATCAGCTTTTGAGCATCCGTCCAACATGGCCCCCGCACTGGGACATTCCCTTCCTCAAAACCGAGGCCGAGGCGATTGTCGCCGCAAGAAAGGCGCGCGGTGGAGAGATCTCAGAACTTCTAAGGCAGATATGTTCCCTCCCCGACAAAGAGACCCCTGTTTTTGTGGTAGGCGATTTCAACGAGCCATCACACCTGGACTGGACCGAAGAAGCAGCCCAGTCTGGTCGCCACCCTATCAAAGTGGAGTATCCTGGCTCTTTGGCGATGGCCAAAGCAGGCTTTACCGATGCCTGGCGCGCGATCTATCCCGACGAGATGAAAAAGCCGGGCTTCACGTGGTCGCCCATGTACAAGCCGGATGACCCTACGACCCACCATGACCGCATTGATTTTGTGTATTTCAGAGGCAAGGGCATAGAGGTAACCGACGTAAAGATCGTAGGGAAAAACAAAGAGATTGCAGACATTGTGGTTACGCCCTATCCATCCGACCACCGCGCGGTGGTCGCGACGTTCACGCTAACCAGTACTCCAACATTGAAAAAGACAGCTGCTAACAAGCCGGTTGCAGGCGACGGCGAATAGCGGAACCTGATCCACAACCGTTCGGTATCAGAAGAAAGAATACCATATGATGCACGACAGATTTCTGTATAGAATCCACCTGGCGGTTATATCGGGATGTGTTTGGGCCAGCATCGCCGTTCCGCTAATGGCAACTGAGAGACCCAGCGCCAAGCCACCTGTGATGTTTCGAGCGGAGCGACAATCAACCGAAGGGCGAAGCCACCTGTCGAAACCAAATATCCTGTTCATTATGGTGGATGACCTGGGCAAGGATTGGATCAGCTGCTACGGCGCAGAGGATATCGCGACCCCGAACATTGACGCACTGGCCGCAGGTGGAATGAAATTTCACAACGCTTACTCGATGCCGTCATGCACCCCTTCCCGCACGACCCTCCTGACTGGCAAATATCCCTGGCGCAACGGCTGGACCAGTCACTGGGACGTTCCGCGCTGGGGAGTGGCCTACTTTGACTGGAAAAAGAAGGAAAACACCACCTTTGCCCGCCTGATGAAAGACCTTGGCTACGCCACCTGCGCGGCAGGCAAGTGGCAGATCAATGACTTTCGGGTCGAACCACAGGCCCTAAAGAAGCACGGGTT
>Ga0181561_10000046_pt1 | contig 83743 bp, 136 predicted proteins | sample 011ome_19_FD_133760 | JGI IMG/M metagenome (GOLD analysis project Ga0181561, IMG submission 133760) | Coastal salt marsh microbial communities from the Groves Creek Marsh, Skidaway Island, Georgia - 011510BT metaG (megahit assembly) | ecosystem: Environmental > Aquatic > Marine > Intertidal... | reverse complement strand
CTTCCATATTTTGCTTTAAATTTATTATTTTTATTAACAGTCATCGTATAATATTTATTATTATTTGATTTACTAGTCATAATTAATTTTTCTACTCTTTCCATTTTTTTTTTTTTTTAACAAATATATATATTTAAAATAATATATAAAAATAAAAAAGAATATTATATGAATAATATGTATATAAATGAAGAAGTAATTAATAATGAATTATTTTTTTATCATTCTGCTAGAGATTTACAAACTGCTAAATATATAATTAATAAACAATGGCGAACAAGTCAAGGTTTATATGGTAATGGTATTTATGGGCAGCAATATCCTGATCCTACTTCACCAGAAAATAAATTATCACAAACTAATATTGATAGGTATAAAAACGTTTATGGAGGATCATATAGATTTAAAATTAAATATAATAATCCAAAAGATATTTTTTATTTAGATTTAGATGCAGGAAAAGAAGTATATGGACCTAAATATAATAAAAGTATGGCTGTAAATATTTTAAAAGAACATAATGTGCCAGATAATATTATTTCAAATATTATGCCATATTTTTCAGACAATAAAAAAGTACCATCTTTATCAAATTCTAGTTTCGCAACATATAAAAAAGACGGCGGTTTATTAGGTGAATATGGATTTAAAGGTTTAGTATATGAGGGTAATTTAGATGGAAAATGTGTATTATTTTGGTACCCAAATAGTAGTACAGTAGAAGTAGAAGCATATTCTACTGATTTTGGTTCAACATGGATTAATTATGATTCTAATAACGTACAACAAGTTAAAGATTTAAATAGTGAAATAGATGCAAAAATAAAACAATTAAGTGGATATATTTCAAATAGAAGAGATATAAAACAACAAGATGGAAAAACACCAGGATTATCAATTAAAGGTAAAGATAGAGATTGGATTAGAATTATAGAATGTGGTGATAAATCTGGTTATGATTTTGTAAATGGTGATTTTACAACAGGGAATTTAAATAAATTTGCTGGTTTTGTACAAAAACAAATCAATGCCAGTAAAGAACCTAAACGTTCTAATAGATATAATATAGCTATTAAACTTATACCTAGTGTTCAATCATTAATAAATTTATAAAAAAAAAAAAATAATTAAAAAAAACTATGTTTAAAGTAATAAATAATACAGTATACAATAATAATAAAAAAATTAAAACATTTGATAATGAAGAAGATGCACAAGATTTTAAAAGTGCAATTTCTATTATGTATAATGAAAATAAATTATTAGAAGAAAAAAATAAAGTTGTACATTTCTGTACAACTATAAATGAATTTAAAAAAATGAATAACTTTAATTAGTTATTCATTTTTTTCTCAGCATCTGGCCAATTTCCTAATGTATATTTATCATATAAATCTGGTCTTATATTTTTTATAATATTTGCACCAGTTGATGATATATAATCAAATTTTCTATCACTTATAAAATAAGCAACATTAATAGATTGATCCATATCTTCCATATATCTAAGTTGCATCTTTTCATTTTCAAAATCACCATCACGTCCTAGACCTTTTATAACTGATGGTTCAACATAGTCAGATCTTTTAGATTGTACATATTGTGTCAATAATCCATCATAATATTCTACTTGATGATATGGTAAGATATTTGAAGAAATTTCTTCAAATATATTATTATTTCTTAAATTATTTTTCATTGGATTATTACCACAAGCTATAATAACTTTATCAAATATTTTTTCAGCTTTTTTAATTATACTATAATGTCCTATATGTATAGGATTAAAACTACCAGCGTATATACCTATTTTTAATTTTCGTGCTTCTACATATTGTATAAGAGCTTCTATTTTAGAATCTGGATTAATTTCAAGAATAAACTTTTTTATATTATTTAAAAAATTTATTCTTTCTATTCTATATAATTCATAATCAAAAAACTGAAATTCTTTTAATATACGACGTTCTGCTTTTATTAATACATTAAGATCACTAGAAGTTAAACCAGTTAGATCCCATTTAATAAATAAATTAATTAATTTAGAATTAACTTGTTTAGAATGATCTTTAGTAGCTTCAATAATATTTAAAACATTATTTTTGATTTCATCTATATATTTTAGATGTTCATCTGATTGTATATTAATATTAGATAAATCTTTTAACCATATTTCACACGATTTTGTTTCATTAGTTTTTTCTTTAGGATTATAATAAATGTCGTGATAAAATATAGCAAAAATTAATATATCTTTTTCTATATTTGTAAAATCACTTAAATCTGATTGGTCATATAATTCAAATAATTCATATAAGTGTTGTAAATTATGATAATATCTTTCGACACTATTCCACATTTCTATACCATTGTATAATGCATCACTACCTACTAAAGATTTAATTTTATCAAATTTATCTTTATGTTTATATAAATCTGGATATAATAATTTTATATAATTCATTTTAGTTTTTTTTTACAATTATATAAATAAAAAATTAAACTTATTCTTTTTTTAATAATAAAATATATATGAAAATTAAAATATCAACGATACAAGAGCGAATTTTACGTAATGAGAAAAATTTTGAAATATCATTAATTGTTAATAATTATTTTAAAATTATTAATAATGAATTTTATTTATATGAAATTACAAATGATCATTTTTTAGAATTATATGATTATTGTGTGTGTTCTGATGAACCAGCAATAATTAAATTAGCTAATTTAATGTTAAAATTAGATAAAAATAATTTAATTAAACCATATAAATATAATTACTAAAAAATATGAAAGAATTTAATTTTATTTTTAATAAAACAAATTTAAAAGAAATTATATCAAATTTAAAAGATCTATGTAAAATTGATACAATGATAAAAATTAAATTTGATAAAGAACATGTGCTTTTTTATTCTAAAGCTGGCACAGGAAATAACATTTTATGTTTTAAATCTTTTATATATGACATTGAAGATTTTATTATTGCTGATGAATATATTAATATGGATTTTATTATTTTAAATGGTGTAAATTTCGTAAAAAATTTAGAATTATTTAATGATTGTAAAAATGATATTAATGGTAAATTAGCATATAGAGATGGTGATAGAATTGCTTCTATGTTTTATATCAGTGAAACAAAATTAAAAATTAATTTTGTTACTGGTGATTATAAACAAATTAAAGATATACCAAAAACTGATATAGAACAAAAAATGAATCCAGATTATGCTAATTTTTCATTTACTATAACAAAAGAAGAATTAAATCAAATTAAAAAATTATCATCTCAAAATAAATCTGAAACAGTATCATTACGTATTATAAATGGAGTTTTAGAATTTTTTGATACTAGATGGGCTATACATGTAGCTGATTTACCATTAAAAGATAATGAAGAATGGACATTTAATAATAAATATTTAAAATCTATTAATATTACAGATAATATAGAAATACATATGTTTGATCAATTTTTATTATTTAAAGAAAATAATATAGCATTAATGATTGGTTTAGAATTATCTGAAATAAAATAATTTTTATTTTAAAATCATAAATTATATAATTGTAAAAAAATATAATTTATGATTTTAAAACCAGTAAAAAATCCTTGGTATAAAGAGTTTAAATATCTAATATTTGCATGTATATTAATATTAACATTATGTGTTTATAATAGAACATTAGAAAAAAATATTATTATTAGTTCATTAGAAAATGATATAACAGTTATTGAAAATAAGTATAAAGAAGAAAATAAAAAAGTTATTAAATATGAATCATTAAAAGATTCTTTATCTTTAGTTATTTCTAATTTAAATGACTCTTTAAAATTAGAATCATTAAAACAAAAAAATAAATATATTTATAAACCAAAAAAATTAGTAGATACAACTACTAATATTGTTAATATTTCTGACTCATTATGAATAATTTAGAAACAGAATTAGAAATATTAAAAGATTTACAATCAGAATTAAATAAATTAAATACTAGAAAAAAACAATTATCTATTAAAATAATTAATCAATCTAATTTAATTGATAATATTAAAGCAGAAATAACTAAACCTATATCTTATATTGCTCGTGATGTTGATCTAGCTATAGATTTCATAAATAAAAAAAAATCTGTTACTAGTAGACAAATAATAGAACATATGAATCTTATATTAAAAAATCAATATACTAGATGGAAAGTATTAGATGGAAATACATTTATGGGTACTTTAGGTAAGTATATTAAAGATCAATATAATATTACATATCATAAAAATGATAAAAAATAACATTATTTGAAATAGTTTAAATAATAATATGTATATTTGTAAAAATAAATAAATAATTAAATATAATATAATGGAAAATCAAAAAGAAATTATTGGTGTAAGTAAAGACCAAATGATTGAAGTATTAAGAGGTGTAACATCGGCTGTTCCAGCAACAGTAACTACTCTTACTATTGAAAAAATGAATAAAAAGAATAACCCTTATTTAGATAGAGTTATCAAAAAAACAATTTCTAACGTATTTATTAATTACGATTATCAAAAAGCAGTTAATAATCGTTTAGTTAAAGAAGGTAAAGAAGCCGATTTTGTTGCTAAACCTAGAGTATGGGGTACACGTGTTCAAGGAACACCATTAGTAGAACATAATAATGCGTTCTATGTTAGCCTTGGTTATTTAACTAAAAATTCACCAAAAGTTGAATATAGAATGGATGGTGAAATTATTGATAAATCAGTATTTCAAGAATTTTTACCTGCTGCATCTAAATCAAATACACAAGGATTAGATAATGATGTTGTAGTACGTGATGTACAAGTTGAAAATGTATATGAACTAAAAGTTGCTGGTAAAATTTACCAAAGAAATGATATTTAATTAAATATCATTTCTTTATTTACAATTTCACTAATTAATAATTACACAGATGGAAGAAAAAAACGAATGGGTATTTTTTAAAGAAATAGATTGGAATTGTCCTAAAAATAATAAATTTAATATTGATACCCGCGATTTTCATTGTGGATATAATTTCAATAAAAGAGGACATAAAGATTTTGACAAATTAAAATCATATAAACACTTCTTTTTTACTGAAACAGAATTAAAAGAATTAATTGAAAATCTATATAATGAAAGTGGTGGTAATTGTGAATGGAGAATGCTAAGTTTAGAATCTTCAGATAATAAAGTTTTAAATTGGAATTTAAAATATTTAAGAATATGGAGAACCGATATTGGTTTTATTATTTGTAATTCCGAGGAACAAGCATTATCTAAAGAATTATTAGAATGTAAAGTAAATAAAAAGTATTTATAAAAATAAAAAAAAGTATTCGTATATGAATACTTTTTTTTTTATTTTTTAATTTAAAGTAATATAATTGTATAAATAAATAAATAAATAAATAAATAAATAAATAAATAAAAATGATTAATTTAAAAAAAGGAAATACCGCACCTATTGATAATTTAAAATTTACTGTAGGATTAGGTTGGGAACCAAATAACAGTGCACCTATTGATTTAGATTTAAGTGTATTTATGTTAAATCAAAATAAACTTTTACCTTCAGACGCATTTTTTGTATTTTATGGTAATGATACATCAGAAGATAAATCAATTACTCATTCTGGTGATGATAGAACTGGTAAATCTAGTGCAGGCGGTGATGATGAAACGGTTAATATTGACTTATCATTAATTGATCCTAGAATTAAAGAAATTTTATTTTTAGTTTCTATTAATGATGCAACTATTGATAATTTGTCATTTGGTAAAGTTAAAAACTCATATATTCGTATATTAGATAGTTCTAATACAGAAATTATTCGTTATGATTTAAATGAAGATTTTATTATTGAAAAATCAATTATTTTCGGTAAATTAGTATTAATTAATAATGTATGGCAATTTCAAGCTGTTGGACATGGTTTTACTGAGGAATTAGATTACCACGTTTCTCAATATTATACTGGTTTAGTAACAAAATAAAAAAACATATAATGGAAAATATTATTAAGGGTCGTATAAATAAAATTTTAGAAAATAAATCAAATGTGGTTTTGATTGAAACTGGAGCAGGTAATGTTATTTATAATACATTATGTAAATATCCAAATACAGCATCTAAAATTGTATATTATGCTGAATCACCAAATAATTTTGAATATAATAGAGACAAATATTTACACGCTGATAATGTGAGAGCAGTTTCACCTGATGTATGTTTTAATTTTATTAATTATCATTCAGAATTAAATACAGAAAAAATTATTTTAGTAAATACTATTCAAATTGCTAATGATAATAAAACATGTAGCCATGGTTGGTTTGGTTTATTTGTAGATGGAGAAAAACTATTTTTTCATTACACGATCCCTAATAATAAATCCAGATTAGAACAATTAGAAATTATATCTTTAATTGGTTTAGATATTTTAGCAAGTCAAGGTAATATTGATTTATTAATTAATGGATATATTGATAATATTTTAAATACAGAAACACCAATTAAAGATACACTTACTGTATTAAAAAATGGGTATGTTAATACATCTAATCACTGTATGATTCTTTCTAAAGATGGTGAATTAATTAGATTAGAAGATTATTTAAGAAAGAATAGTGAAGTTTATGTTTTTAAAGGATCATTTGATCCATTACATGAAGAACATATTAATATAGCTAAAACTAGAAGAAATACATTAATGTGTATTTCTTTAAATAATCGTGACAAAAATAAATCCGTAAGTATTAGTAATATTTTAAAAAGGATAAAACTTTTATATAAATATGGTTTTGATATTATGATTGATACTAGAGGTTATTATAAAGATTCTTATGATTTAATCACTTCTAATACATCATTTACTGATGACCATATATTACATTACTTAATGGGTTCTGATACAACAGAACGCTTAATATCTGACTTTAAAGATGATTTTAATTCTGTTGAAGAATTTAATAATTATTATAATAAATGTAGTTTTTATAATTATCATAGAGCAAATGTAAGCGATGTATCATTAGAAGGTTTTAATAATATTTTTAATTTCGAAAATACATTTAAAGCATTGTCATCAACATTAATTAGATCTTATATTAAAGAGCAAAAAATAGATAATTTAACAGAATTAGGATTATCTTTAGAATATATTACAAATTTAAAAAATACATATGGACCAATTTAATATACCAGAAACAGTAAATATTGGGTATCAAGAACGAAAAGATACTTATACAGATAGATTAGCATTTATTACTTATAAAGATACTTTAGGTAATTTAAAATCTGAAAATTCATGGAATAAATGGAGAGATAATGATATTGAACCAGATGTTATTTCTAATATTCCTAGAACTGGATTTGTTTTAAACAAAAATGGTGGTGGTGATGGTTGGGGTTATTATGATAGAGCAGAGTTTGTTCGTGTTTATGATCCACATGGATTTGAAATTGAAATAAGTATTGATAATTTATTAAAAATTATTACATATAATGGTATTTCAAAAGGAAATGGTATTGAAGGTGAATTAGTTTATGCTTGGGAAAAAAATAAACGTAAATTATCTTTATTACCTGTAACATGTGAAGAATATATTCATATAACTAAAAATAAAGTAGATCTATCTAATATTACTATTTTTAAAAAGAAAGAAATAAAAGTAGGTAATACGTATTTATTTAAAGATACTATGGTACTAACATATTTAGGTAAACACAATGTATTTACAGGATATGATAAAAAAGATTTCTTTATATTTGTAAATAATGATGGTAAATATCAATTATCTTTAAATTTAAATCGTATAACACATTTAGTTTCAGAAAATAAAAATATTGATACTTTATTAGATAATTTTAATAAATCCGCATTAATTACAGGTTTACAAGGTACATATACTTTTACTGATAGTATTGAAAATAAATCGATACGTACTGAATATTCTGGTTTTTATAAAATAAATAATGATATTTGTTTTTTATATATGTATCATAAAAACAAATATCATAAATTTATAAATAATGAATTTATAGAAGTTGAAGTGGATAATATTGATGATATTTTAAATTTAGAAATGTATAAACAAGATGTTACATTTACATTTTTAGATGGATATGTGGATAATGACATATATTCACCAATGAATATTTTATCAAATAGATACTATAATTTACAAATAAGCTAAAATATGACCACTTTATTTATACCAACAAGATTAAAAGTTGGGTATCAAAATCGAGAAGATACATATACTAACAAATTAGCGTATGTTATTTATTATGATTCTAAAGGAAAATTACGTAAAGAAACATCATGGGAATCTTGGAGAAATAAATCTATAAAACATAATGAATATGATAATGTTCCTACATCTGGTTTTATTTTAAATAGAAATGGCGGTGGCGTTAAAGATTATTATTATTGGAATGCTAGATCTGAGTTTGTTCGTGTATATGATCCTAGAGGTTTTGAATTTGAAATAAGTATTCCAAATTTATTATTTATTCTATCTATATCTGGTAGTACACCAGGTAAAGGTTTAGAAGGTGAATTTGTATATGGATGGGATGGTGCTAATTTAGTATTATTACCTGTAAATTCTCAAGATTATAAATTATCAATGAATTTTACAAATAAACAAACTAATAAAATTGATAGAAAATCTTTAATTATAGGTGGTAGTTATACTATTAAATCTGATAAACAAAATAACGCATTTCTTTATTTAGGAAAATTAAATTATATGAATGTAAGATATGATGGTTTTACTAAAAATACAGCAAAAGATGTTTTTGTTTCTTTAGATAAAGATATAAGGTTTCATACTTTTAAAATATCTGAATTAGCAGAATGTGTAGATTCTAATATACATGAAAAATATGCAGATTTAAGAATTAAATATGATAACAGTATATTTAATTTAACTTTTGATAAAATTGAAGTAGAAGAAACAACATATGATAAGAATGTTAATATACAATATACTCGTATAAAAAATATACCAGATGATGTTTTAAATAATTATGATGATAAAATTATATCTAATTTAAAACATTTTTATTTTGATTTAAAACAAAATAAAAATAATTATTATAATTATAATCAGTTTAGAATATATAATGAATATATACTAAATGAAAAAGGTGTTAAAAGTAGTTATAATTTTTTAGTAAACAATTCTTTAAAGTTTTTATTAAAGGAAAATAATATAGAATATGTTAATGTTTACTTATATTTAAGTGGAATAAAAATTTCATTAAATGATTTAAATAAATTAAATACATGGGATTACAGCAAAAAAACAATAGATTATGTTAGATCTATAGAATATAAAAAATAAAAAAATAAAAAAATGGAAAAAACAAAAGATGAAATTGTAATGGATTTACTACAAGTAGTAAAAACAAAAAAAGACGCAATAGAAAAAATTAAAAAATGTGATTGGAAAACTAATTGTATTTTTCATATAAATGGAAAAATTACAAATATTAGAACAATTAGTGATATTAATATTGTAATAAAGTCGTTTAGTGAAATTGTTACTTTATATAATGTTCATTTACAGACTATTAAATTATTAAATTTAGATAATGAATTAAATATAAAATTTGAATATAACGGATATACATATGAAGAATGGTTAAATGATTTTACTAATATTTCAAACAGTATTTATATTAAATCTAAACTTAAAGATTTAGAACAAGATGAGGCTAAATTAGATAAACTTGTTAGTAAAGAAAAAAGAGAAGAATTAGAATTAGAATTGCTATTATCTAAACATTCTTAAAATGAAATATTTATATTTCAATCATTTTGTTCATTATTTATTAAATAAAATAAATAATGAACAAAATGATTTTTCTATGCTAAAATTACATAATTTACTCTTTTTAACTGTTGTATCATCTACATACAATGATACATATAATGAAGATAATAATTTAATAAATATTTTTTCATTTAAAGCAAAAACATATGGCATTATAGATGAAGATATAGAAAATGAATTTTTTTGTAATAAAGAACAAAGATATTATATAAATAAAGATAATACAACTATTAACACAAATATTAAAAAAACTCCTAATATTTTAAACGAACACCAAAAAAATATTATAGAAAAATCTGTTGATATTTTATTAGATTTAAATAATGAAATATTAAATATGAATCAATTTATAATATGTGATATAATTCATGTTTATAATTCATGGAAACTAAATTATAACACAAAAACTCAAATAATTGATAAAGATTGTATTTTAGGTGACAAACGATATTTTAAATTATAAAAAAAAATGATAGATCAAAATATACAATTATTAATTGAAGGTAAATTAATTTGTAGAAGTTCTAGATTTTGTTTAATGCAAAATATAGGAACACATGGACGTATGTTTGGTGCAGACCAAATGTCTGAATTAGATGCTGTATGTGCTGTATTTGCGGCTGAAGTTTGTGATACACCTTGGGTGGTTACAAAAACTATGAATATTGAATTTTTAGCTCCTATATTACCTAATCAAATATATAAAACATATGTAGGTATAAAAAATATAGGTAAAACATCCATAGCATTAACAGCAGAAATTAGAAAACACTCAGTTCAAACAGAAAAAGAAACGGTAGCATTAACTTGTACTACAGTTTTTGTACGAATTAATGAAGATGGTGAATCTATTACTATATCAGATCAAGTACGAACAAAATACGGGTATAATAAATTAAATTAAATGAAAAAATTTGAAATAAAAAAAATAGGCACAGGTTCTTCAACAGAAACAATTTATAAAAATATAGATTTAGATTTAAAAAAAGAAATTGCTAATTTTACTTGTGATCTTAATACAATTCCAATGGGTTTTCCAGTTGAAGATTGGACTATTGGAGAAAAAGATGGTAATGAATATAAATGTATTAATGGTAAAAATGTTAAATATTTTCCTATTGAAGAAGTAGAAGAGTATAGAACATTACATTTAGAAACAATGCGAAATAAAAAATATTTAGCATATAAATATTTTAAAGATACTTATGGTATAATTCATTCATATTCTAAAAATAATAAATTATTAATTTTAGATTTAACAGATACAATGACAGTTGATGGAACAGTATATGAATTAAATACAATGACAGTTGAACCATATTATCATGTATTTAATTATGATATAAGTACATATATGGGTATTTATATTAAACCGGAAGTAAGGGGTATAAATATGTCTTTATATTTTACTCCTGAAGGTGATTTTATAAATAGAGATTATAACATTAATTTATCTGATTTTACACAAGAATATGGTGAACCAACTGTAATATTTGATGATTTTAAAAATTTAATTTTTAAAGAAATAGGTGAAAAAACATTAGAATATAAAAATGGTAAATATTTTACAAATGATGTATGCTATACTTTAGCTGATACAGATGATATTGGTATTAGATTTCATAAACGAATACGTGATGGACATTATCAATATAGAAGTGGTTCTAAAATAATTAAAAAACCTAAGAAAACAGAAATAAGAACAAAAGATGATTTATGGAATAATATTTTAAATACTTTAGATCCATATCAAAAATGTTTATTATCTAATTATTATTTAGAATATCGTGATTATTATAATAAATAATTTTTTTTTTAAGAAAATTATTTATATATTTGTATTAATAAATAAAATATTAAAATTATGAACTTTCAACAATTTTGGAATATAATGTTAGCTACAGATAGCTACAAAGCAACACATCATAGAATGTTACCTGATGGATTATCTTATGCTGAATCTTATGCTGAATCTAGAGGTGGAGAAATTCCGTATACTTTATTTTATGGAATGCTATATTATTTAGAAACATATTTAAGCGGTGTACAAGTTACAGAAGAAAAAATTCAAGAAGCTGTAGAATTTTACAATGAACATTATGGTGTTGATAACGTATTTAATGAAGCTGGTTGGAGACTTATTTTAACTAAATATGATGGTAAATTACCAATTCAAATTTTAGCATTAAAAGAAGGTACAATTTTAAAAACAAGTAATGTACTTTATAAAATTGTATCTTTAGATAAAGATTTAGTATGGTTAGTAAATTGGGTTGAAACATTATTAATGAAAACATGGTACCCGATTACTATTGCAAGTAATAGTGCAATGGCTAAAGGTATTTTAAATAATTATGCTAATTTATCTTCAGATAATCCTTTTACTGATTTTTTATTAGTTGATTTTGGTTATCGTGGTGTAAGTTCAGAAGAAACTGCTTGGATCGGCGGTTCTGCACACTTATTATCATTCAAATCTTCAGATAATATAGCTGGTATTAGAATGTTAAAATATTTTTATAATAGTGATAAATTAGCTGGATATTCTGTACCTGCTACAGAACATATGGTTATGACTATTAGAGGTAGAGAAAACGAAATTGAAACATATAGAGATATTTTAAGAAAACATGGTAAAGAAACACCATTTTCTAAATTACCTTTATCTTTAGTATCAGATACATATAATATTTATGAAGCATGTAAATTTTTATTTGATGATGATGAATGTAGAACATTAATTTTAGAAAGAGAAGGTCCAGTTATTGTTCGACCAGATAGTGGTGATCCTATTACTGTTTTATGTGGTGATATTAATTCTGATATTAATTCTGATGAAAATATCGGTATTGTACAATTATTAGCCAATAAATTTGGTTATACTATTAATTCAAAAGGATATAAAGTAATTAATAAAGTTAAAATTTTACAAGGTGATGGAATTTCAGTTCATACAATGTCTAATATTTTGAATAAATTAATCATTGATAATAATTGGTCACTTGATAATTTTGTATTTGGATCTGGTGGTGGTTTACTACAAAAAGTAGATAGAGATACAATGAAATTTGCAATTAAATGTAGTTTTGCTGTTGTTGATGGAAAAGACATTGATGTATATAAAGATCCTATCACTTCACATGGTTCTAAAAAATCAAAAAGAGGTCGTTTAAACGTAATTAGAAAAGATAATGAATATATTACAGTTAATCACCATGATATGTTACCAGATGATACTAAATATTGTTTAGAACCTGTATATATGTTAGGTGAAATGTTTAATAAACCTACATATAATTCTATCATGTCTAATATAGAATCACATTTCGATGATACTTTTGGTAAAATTACTAAATTCTAAAAATAATTACACTTTTATTAGGTAGTTACAATAATAATTTATATAATTGTAAATAAAAAAAATATTGAAATGCGAACATTAGAGGAAATAGTTGAATTAGATGGATTAAAAACAAAGAGTAAGAATTTAAAACAATTCTTCTATGATAAATTCATTAGAATAGATCAAATAGATTATGATTTTCTAAAATATTATCCTGAATTAATTCTAATATTCAAAAATTCTAAAAAATTAAATCTAGATAAAGTAAATTGGTTTTATATTTCATATAATCAAAAATTAAGTGAATCTTTTATAAAAGAATTTAAAGATAAATTAGATTGGTATAATATTTCATATTATCAAAAACTTTCAGAACCTTTCATTAGTGAATTTAAAGATAAAGTTGATTGGTATTTGGTTTCACAAAATCAAAAATTAAGTGAATCTTTCATTAGAGAATTTAAAGGTAAAATAAATTGGACTAGAATTTCATATAATCAAAAACTTAGTGAATCATTTATTAAAGAATTTAAAGATCATGTAAATTGGAGTTTTATTTCTAGGTATCAAAAACTTAGTGAAGAATTTATAAAAGAATTTAGAAATAGATTAGATTGGTATTATATTTCTAAGTATCAAAAATTAAGTGAAGAATTTATAAAAGAAATTCTAAATTATGTGAATTGGTATTGTATTTCTAGGTATCAAAAACTTTCAGAATCATTTATAAAAGAATTTCAAAATAAATTATATTTCGATGGAATTAGAGATAGTTGGATGTATAAGGATGAATCTTTTAAAAAGAAAGCAATTATAAAATCAAAATCGTATGAGTGTCATGGTGACTACTTTATAGCATATAAAGGTATTAGAAGTGATAGATATTCAAAATTTAACTTTCAATACCAATACTTACCTAATGAAACATATGAGTGTCATGCTGACCATTCTAATGATGAAAATTCATTTGGTTTAAGTGTTTGGACTAAAGAAAAGGCAACTGAATATTGTAATGAATTAGTGGTTAAAGTGAAAATATTTTATAAAGATGTAGCTAGAATAGTACATAATAACGCTAAAATTAGATGTACTAAAATTACAATACTAAATTAATAAAAATAAAATAAAAAAATAATTTTTATATTTCGTATAAAAATAATATAATTGTAAAAAATAATAATATAAAAAAAAAAGAAGATGTTTACAAGCAAAAAAACAAGATTATTTGAAAATGAATCAAATAAAACATCTGGAAACGCATTTGTTTCTGGTGCAATGAAAAAAACGGTAGAAACAAAATCTGATAATGGCGCTCTTAAATATAGTACTACAGGAAATGATTTTATAGATCAGTTTAGTTCTTTATCATCATATAAAGCACCTAGAAATTTTAATAGTATTTCAAAAGATATGCAATTATTATGGTCACAAGATAAATTAAAAACTGTATTATTTTCTTTGTATATTAGAATGATTACACGTAAAACTAATGTTTTTGGTTCTGAAACTAGTGTATCACAAAAAGGAGCAGAATTACGTCATGAAGGTATTATGCGTATGATATGGTTACATATTACAGATTCAAAAGTATTTTGGAATAATGTACCATTATTAATTTCTGTAGGATCATGGAAAGATATTTTTACTATGTTACAATATGATTTAGTACATCATGGTTGGAATGATAAAAAATTAGATTGGACAAAATTCGGTAAATTAATTTTATTTGGATTAAATGATGAAAATCAATCTAATTTAGTAAAAAAATATTTACCACAAATTAAAGCTAAATCCGCTTGTAAAACTGTAGAATCACAAGCTGATTTATTAATTGGTAAATGGCTTTGTTCTTTATTATTTGGTACAAAAAATGAAAATTCTGGAAGTACTTATAAACAATATAGAAAATTAAAAACATCTGGAACAGCACATGATTGGCAAAAATTGATTTCACAAGGTAAACATGATTTAATTGATTTTAATACAGTTCATGGTCGTGCATTAAATAAATTAGTTCGTTCTAAATATTTATTTAATCAAGGATTAACTGATAAATATGAAAATTGGGTATCTAAAGATGATGTATCAGTCAAATATACAGGATTTGTACATGAATTATTTGAATCTTTACCATATAGTTTAAATCATTTAAATTCTGGTGAACAAATGACTATTAATAAACAATTTGAAACTTTAGTAAATAAAGCAGGTAAAAAAAATAAAACTAATTTAATCGTTGTTCGTGATACTTCTGGGTCTATGAGTTGTACTGCTACAGGAACAAAAATGTCATGTTATAATATTGCTAAAGCTTTAGCCTTATATTTTTCTGAATTCTTAACAGGACAATTTTCTAATGCCTGGATAGAATTTAATAGTGACGCAAAAATGCATACATGGAAAGGTTCTACACCGTTAGATAAATGGTATAATGATAACTCTAGTTATGTTGGTTCTACAAATTTTCATTCAGTAATTAAATTATTTGTGGATTTAAAAAAACAAGGTATTCCTGAATCAGAATTTCCTACAGGTATTTTATGTATTTCTGATATGGAATTTAATAGTGCTTCTTTAGACAAAACTAATGTAGAAATTGTTAAAAATACTTTAAAAAATGGCGGTTTTAGTCAAGAATATATTAATAACTTTGTTGTTGTATTATGGAATCTACAGTCAAGAGGTTCTACTAAATTCGAAACATATGGTGATGTAAAAAATGTATATTATTTTTCTGGATATTCTCCAGCTACAATTTCATTTTTATCTAATGATATTAAAACTATGACTGAATTATTTGATGAAGCATTAAACCAAGAAGTTCTACAATTAGTTAAAATGTAAAAAAATCATTTATATATATGTAAAATAAATTAAACTTATTTTTATTTTACATATATAAATGATATATTTGTAAAAACAAACAACAACGTTCTTTAACATATTAAATTAAATAAAAATACATATAAATGTATAGAGAAGTAAAGCCTCTTTCCTTAGTGGAAACGTAACGGTAATACAATTTATATGTATTGAAAGATTTCAACCAGCATATATAAATTATACAAAAATTGATTAAACTAAAAAGTTTAATTAATTAAAAATAAAAAAATGTCTTCTGATAAAATTACATACAGCAAATATAACAAACACCAAACTTTTAATTTGACACGTTTAACAATGTAATTTGATAAGTACACATACAGCAAATATAAAAAACTATTTTTTCTGGATAAAAAGCGGACCAGTTCGAATCTGGTGGACCTAATGAAGTCTCATGGTGCGGATAAACTCAAAGTGTACTGTTTATACTAAGATAATTTAAGTAAAATATCATCAGTTCCGGTGAAAATATTGGTTCAAGTCCATTTCTTAGTGCAAATGTCGAAATAATTTAACATTTAGAACCATCGATATACAGATGAGGTACTGGTGAAAATCCAGTTTTCGACTCCAATTAATAAATAAATGAGAACATTAGAGGAAATAGTAGAATTAGAAGGATTAAAAACAAAGAGTAAGAATTTAAAACAATTCTTCTATGATAAATATATTAGAAATACTATAAATTATGTGTTTCTAAATAAATATCCTGAATTAATCCTAATCTTCAAAAATTCTAAAAAATTAAATCTATCTAACATATATTGGTATTATATTTCTGAATATCAAAAACTAAGTGAATCTTTCATTAGAGAATTTAAAGATCATGTAGATTGGTATAATATTTCATCTTATCAAAAATTGTCAGATGAATTTATTAGAGAATTTCAAGATCATGTAAATTGGTCTTATATTTCTAAATTTCAAAAATTAAGTGAATCATTTATTAGAGAATTTAAAGATAAAGTAAATTGGTATATAATTTCATATTATCAAAAACTAAGTGAAAATTTCATAAGAGAATTTAAACATAAAGTTAATTGGACTGATATTACATTTTATCAAAAATTAAGTGAATCTTTCATTATAGAATTTAAAGATAAAATAGATTGGTATGGTATTTCTAAATTTCAAAAACTAAGTGAATCTTTCATTAGAGAATTTCAAGATCATGTAAATTGGTCTAGAATTTTACAATATCAAAAATTAAGTGAATCTTTCATTATAGAATTTCAAGATTTTGTAAATTGGACTTGTATTTCAAAGCAACAAAAATTAAGTGAACAGTTTATTAGAGAATTTCTAGATAAAGTAAATTGGTCTTGTATTTCAGAATATCAAAAACTAAGTGAATCTTTCATTAGAGAATTTAAAGATAAAGTGGATTGGTATTATATTTCTAAACACCAAAAACTAAGTGAAGAATTTAAAGAGGAATTTAAAGATAAATTAGATTTCAATTCTATAGAAGATAGTTGGAATTATGTTGATGAAGAATTTAAAAAGAAAACAATTATAGAAAGTAAAATGTATGAATGTCATGATGACCACTTTATTGTATATAAAGGAATTAGAAGCGATAGATATTCAAAATATAACTTTCAATACCAATATCTAAAAGGTGAAACATATACTTGTCATGCTGACCATTCTAATAATGAAAATTCATTTGGATTATCAGTTTGGACTGAAAAAGAAGCAACTAGATATTGTAAAGAATTAGTAGTAATGGTAAAAGTTTACTATAAAGATGTAGCTAGAATAGTACATAATAACGGTAAAATTAGATGTAGCAAAATAACAATCCTAAATTAATAAAAATAAAATAAAATAAAATAAAAATGATAGATTTAAAAAAAGTAGAAGAAAGAAAAACTTCAATTATCAATCTTAAAAAAGATAAAGGAATAAGTAATCAAAAAGCACAAGTTGTATTATGTTTAGATTATTCATATTCTATGAATAACTTATACAATAATGGTACGGTACAAAGAACATTAGAACGTATTTTACCATTAGGATTGGCTTTTGATGATAATAATGAAGTTGATTTTTATATTTTCGAAAATGGTTTTAATAAATTACCTGAAAATGTTACATTAGATAATATTGATAATTATATCAATACTAAAGTTCTTGCTAATTATAGTATGGGTGGAACAAATTATGCACCAGTTATTAACCAAATTGTAGAAGATTTTTTACCAACAAAAACCGTTACCAAGAAAAAATTATTTAGAACTGTAACAGAAACAATTCCTAGTGATGAACCATTAGATTTACCAGTTTATGTATTATTTATTACTGACGGTGATAATTCTGATCATGCAGAAACAGAGTTAGCTATTAGAAATGCTTCTAATTATGGTATTTTCTTTCAATTTGTTGGAATTGGTAATGCTAAACTTAATTTTTTAGAAAAATTAGATAATTTAACTGGTCGAGTTATTGATAATGCTAACTTCTTTACAATTAATGATTTAGATGGATGTACTGATGATAAACTATATAAATTATTAATGAATGAATTTCCTGATTGGTTAACATTAGCAAAAAACCATAACCAAATAAAATAAATAAAAAAAGAGAACTAAATTTAGTTCTCTTTTTTTATTTATTGATAAATGTATTAACACCATTTATATTTTTTATTAAATGTATAAAATTTTCAACATTAAATCCGTCATCATCATTATTTAAATAAGGATATTTGTCAATTTTTATAGATAAATCTATTTTATAATTAAATTTATCTTGATATTCTTTATCTATAATTTCATTAGGTGTTACTATAGTGACACCTTTTAATGATCTTATTTTTGAATAAATATCTTCAATTGGTGATATATCTTTATTCAAAAATAAAGTACCATTTATTTGATAAATATTATCTGTTTTTTCATTTAATAAATATATTTTATATTCATTTATATTTGTTATCATATTATTTAATATCTTTACTTTCTAATAATGTATATGAAAATTTATTTCCGTGTATTTCTTTAGCTTTTTCACAAATTGCCATAAATTCATTAAAATCTTTTGTTCTTTTAAATACTTGACAACCAGCTGACCAACCATCAACATATGTACTTTCTATTCCAGCTTTATGAATATTAATACCAAATAAACCTTCATCTATAGTTTTAGGATCAAATTCAAATTTTAAATCTTTTGTTTTATCTCTAAATACTTTAACTGGATTTTCTTGTCCTAATGCTTTATATTTACCATTATGTAATCTTATTATATGTGATGATCTATATTGTCCTGGAACTAATATAGCACATCCTTTATAATTACTATATGATAATATAGATTTTTTACCAGGATCAGTTGTAGCAGTCCAAGAATGAAATTTCCATTCACCATTAATTTTATAAGATATAGTTATTAAATCGTCAAATACATTAGTAACTTTACTACCTGTTTTTGAATTTCTAATACCAACAATATTTACATCATAATCTTTATTTGAATTAAACCAAATGTACCCTTTATTTTTAACCGTTTTTTCTATTTGTTCTCTTGTCATATTCTATTTTTATTTTTTATTATATATTAAATATTTTTTTTTTTTTAAAAAATAATTTATATATTTGTAAAAAAAAAAAATGAAAAATAATAAAAGAGATAATAGTTTTAGATTTTTTAAAAATAATAATAAAATATTAAAATTTAAAAATTTAAACGAAACACATATATTTAATATTTTGTGCGAGGTTTATAATAATAAACAACCATATTATCATCATAAAAAATATACACCAGATCCTATTGACGTAAATGATATGGGTGAAAATGATATTTTTGTATTTGGTTCTAATACTGAAGGAAATCACGCTGGTGGAGCAGCTAAAGCAGCTGTAATTCATTATGGTGCCATTACGGGACAAGCTAGAGGTTTACAAGGTAATAGTTATGGTATTGTTACTTTAGATTATACTAGTAATGAACTTGTAAATTTAGATACAATGAAAATAGAAATTCAAAATTTTATAAAATATGCATCAGAAAATCCACATTTAACATTTTGGCTTACTAAAATAGGAACAGGTATTTCTAAATATGTATTATCCGATATTGCTTCTTTATTTCATAATTTAATTATCCCTGAAAATATTATATTACCTTATGAATTTGCAAATTCGTAAATTAATTAACATTAATTAAAAAATAATTTATAAAAAAATAATGAAAACAGTATTTATATTACGTGGTATACCTGGAAATGGTAAATCTAAATTAGCTGATACTTTATGTGAGAATTATAAATCTTCTGTTATTTGTTGTGCTGATGATTATTTTACAAATTTTGAGACTGGTGACTATAATTGGGATGCTGAAAAAATAGGTAGTGCACATTTATGGTGTAAGAATTTATTTAAAGAAAATTTAGAAGATCAAACTGATATAATTGTTGTGGCTAATACTAATATTAGACAACGTGATGTTAATGATTATAGAAATTTAGCATTAGAATATAATTATTTAGTATTTGTGTTAACAGTTGAAAATTGGCATAATGGACAAGATTCACATAATGTACCAATTGAAGTTAAAGAAAAAATGAAAGAAACATTAATTAAAACTATTAAATTATGAAAATAGATAGAAGTACATTTGGTGATGAAAATGAATATAAGATTTTATTTTACATTCACAATTATTTTGAAGAAAATATTAATTCAAGAAAAGAATTAACATCTTATATGCATAATTTACATATTATTGTAAATAATTTAAAAAGTATACAAAATTCAAGATTTTGTATACAAAGTTGTGATGTATATTTATCTCATTTATATAAAGAGTGTGATAAATTTCGTAAATATAATAAAAAATTATCTACAGGATTAAAAAATTATACTTATGCGTTAATTTCTAATATTAGAAATTACAAATTATCTTTATATAAGAGTCAATTAAAAATTGATAAAAGAAATCAACAATTATTATCTAAAAAAGAGTTTTTAATTAATTATTTAAAACAATATCAAATAACAAATAATTTTACGTATGATAAAAATATTATAAATTCATATTATGTTATTTTAAATGAACATTATAACGATTTATTATCAATGAAATTAGAATTAACTAAAGAAAATATTACATTACTTTTAAAAAACAAATCAATAATTTTACATTAATATGAAATCATTTATTATTTATTATTTGTGGTATTTTAAATATTTTTTTAATTTAAAAATTAATTTTTTTAAATCAAAAAATGGTACAGAATCATACATATATTCTACAATGTTATATGTATTAAAATTACATCACAGTGTTGGTCAACGTTATGACAAATATCCATATTTTTATCATTTAAAAATGGTATATGGATTTTCCTTAAAATTTAGACATTTATTAACTAAAGAAGAATCATTTATTGCGTTTCTTATATGTTTATTACACGACACTATAGAAGATTGTAGATTAACATATAATGATGTAAAAACTAAATTTGGTTTTAAAGTTGCTGATTCAGTATTTGCTTGTACAGATTTACGTGGTAAAACTAGAAAAGAACGACATGCACCAGAATTTTATAAATTATTAAAAAATGACAAATTAGCATCTTATGCAAAAATATGTGATATTATAGCTAATATGACTATGAGTAAAAAAACAGGATCTACTATGTTAAACAGATATAGAAAAGAATATTCTAATACAAAAAACGAATTATATAGATCAGAGTTTGATGAAATGTTTATATATATTGAAAATAATTTATTACATGACAAAAAATAACCAATTAGAAGCTAAAATATCTGAAGTTATACATAATGCGGAAGAATATAGAAAATTAACTTTGAATTATATTTTACCTGATATAATTCAAGCATGTAAAGAAAAAAAATCACATATACATGTAAGTACATTATCAGATAATATGGTCATATATTTAAGAAGCAAAGGATTTAAATATGAAGGATATAATACCACATGTAAAATTTCATGGTAATTAGAAAAAAATATGAATATAAATAAAAAATATATTACTTGTATGTTTCCTTACCCTAGTGGTAGTGGATTACATATTGGACATTGGTATAATTATGCAATAGTTGATTCATATTGTAAAATTTTAAAATATCAAGGTATAGAAGTATTTCAACCTTTTGGTTTTGATAGTTTTGGTTTACCTGCTGAAAATTATGCTAAAAAAATAGGCGGTGATCCAAAATTAATAACTGAACAAAATATTATTAATTTCACAAAAGAAATTAATAGAATGAACACATCATTTGATATAAAATTTAGTACACATTCTATATTTTATCAGGAAAAAACAAAATGGTTATTTAATAAATTACTAAAACATGGTTTAGCGTATAAAGCTATAAGAGAACAAAATTATTGTGAAAGCTGTGAAACCGTATTAGCTAATGAACAAGTAATAAATAATAAATGTGAAAGATGTGATACATTAATTGTACAAAAGAAATTATCTCAATGGTTTTTTAAAATTACAGATTATAGACAAAGATTATATGATGATCTAGATAAAGTAGATTACCCAGAAAAAACAAAAAAACAACAACGTAATTGGTTAGAAGAAGGAAAATTTACTGATTGGTGTGTATCTAGACAAAGAAAATGGGGTTGTCCAATTCCAGTTGAGAATGAAACAGATACTTTAGATACATTTGTAGATAGTTCATTTTATACATTAATTTATGATAAATATAGACCAGTTGATATTTATATAGGTGGAAATGAACATGCATGTATGCATTTAATATTTTCAAGATTTATTTGTAAATTTTTGTATGATATTGGTGAAATATCATTTGATGAGCCTTTTAAACAAGTTATTCACCAAGGCATGATTTTAAAAGATGGTGAAAAAATGTCTAAATCGAAAGGAAATATTATTGATCCTACTTTATATGAACCACAAGATTTACGTATATATTTAATGTTTATTAATCATTATTTTGACGGTGGATCTTGGAATGATAATAATTTTAAAGGTGTACAAAAATTCGTTAAACGTATAAAAGTATGGACATCAAAAAGTTATGATAATGAAATAAATGATATAGATAAAAGTTTTGAAATTTTTAAGAATAAAATTTTTGAAAATTTCAAAAAATGGAAAGTAAATAAAGTTGTATCAGAATGGATGATTTTTTATAATACAAATAAAAATATTAATTTAACTGAAAAACAATCAACTGATATTTTAGATTTTTTTAATACTTGTTTTTAAATATAGAAAAAAAAAGATTATATTTGTATAAAATAATATAAAATGAATATACATATTACAGATAAAGTATTAGTTAGATCATTAATGAATGCCACTTTAGCTAAAGTTAAAGTTGGTTCACATATGTATGGTACAAATACAGAAAAATCAGATATTGATTATTTATATATTTATGCTACACCTGAAAATGAATTAAATTCAGTAATTAAAACACATCATCAATTACAGTATAAAGAAGATGGTATAGATTATAATTTTGTATCTTTACATACTTTTTTACATAACATTTTAAATGGTGATTCTACAATTAATTTTGAAGTTTTACAAACATATTCTTTAATTAATACACCTTTAGAATGGTTACATAAATATAATCATTCTTTTATTACATATACTATAATTAGAAGTTATTTAGGGTTATGTAGAAGAGATGTAAAGCATTACCATAAGTGTAACAATGATTATGATAGAACAAAACGTTTAGGGCACGTTATACGAGGTATTTTATATGCTCAAGATATGATTAATCATACATTTGATATGAATAAATCACATATTAAATTAAAAGAAGAATTATTAAAAGCCGATGTATCTACTAATTTTGATATTCGTAAATATGAAAAAATAGTATCAGAAACTAGATTATTATTAAATGAAAAATTTGAAAATAAAACTTTAAATTTATCTCAGCATATGAATGTTGACGACGGAAAAATATTCACAATTGAATTACTGGATTTTTGCAAATCTAATAATTTTAAAATTAAACAAGATATGTTAAAAGATTTTGATATGTCTTATTTTATTAATGCTTTTGAAAATTGGGTAAAGTATTAATGAAAATAATATTTCTAGATATAGATGGTGTTCTAAATGTAATAGAACAAGGATATGATAAATATGGTGCAATTTTTCATTCTAATTTCATTGATAATTTAAGAAAAATTATCAATGAAACAGATGCTAAAATAATCATATCTAGTTCTTGGAAAGGTTCTGGTTTACAATTCTTATTAGATATGTGGAAAGATAGAAACTATCCTGGTGAAATAATAGGAATAACTCCATTTTGTAGTGATTTGATAAATTTAGGTTTATTTCAACATCATGATGAAGTTTGTCGTGGTGATGAAATACAATATTTTTTAGATAATACAAAATTACAAATATCTCAATATGTTATAATTGATGATGATGATGATATGTTAGATTCACAATTAAATAATTATGTTAAAACAAGTAATAATTCAAAACACGAAGATTGTATAGATATTGGTTATGGATTAACTAAACTTTGTACAAAAAAAGTAATAGAAATATTAAATAAAATTGAAAATAATTAAATTTTATTTTTTTTTTTTATTAAAATAAAATTTGTATATTTGTAAAACAATAATCAAACGAGGTTACCTGTCGGTTTTTTGTCGGTGACTCACAAATTTGATTAAAAAACAATTAAAATAAAGTAAAATGGAAAATTTAAAAGTAGTAAAAATTGATTCATATTCATTAGAGTTTGATAATGGGATGGTTTTATTATCAGACCACGACCAAGATTGTTGTGAACATCACTATTTGTCTTTGTCAGATTTGACATTAGATGATTTGAAGGGATTAGAATTTGATTTGTCAAATGACGATTTCTTTGAAAGAATAGAGGATTATGGAATAGCTTTGAAGCCTAAAAATGGATTCCCTGTAAGAATACCCCGTTATGGTTCAAATAATGGGTATTATTCGTCAAATCTTGCTTTGATTATTTCAAATACTGATGGTCGTGGAGTGTTTAAGCAATACGATATTACCGAATGTCAAGAATGGAACGATTAGGGGTCTGTCTTAAAATGGCAGGTAACAGCTGAGGATATAAGCCGTTGCGTTTTGAAACACAAAAGTTAAATTGTAAAAAAGAAATTAATTATTAACCGACAACATTTATTTGGAAGTAATGAAATATTAAATAAAATTGAAAATAATTAAATTTTATTTTTTTTATTAAAATAAAATTTGTATATTTGTAAAACAATAATCAAACGAGGTTATTTAAAATTAATATACACATTACAACTATACGAGTAGACATCGAAGTTTACCATTAGAGTCACCTAATGACGTCTAAAGATCGTATAAATTGGAAGAATACGTAGTTGTAATATGTATCTTAATAGAAATATTAAATAAATTTGAAAATAATGTCATATAGCTCAGTTGGATAGAGCACCCTATATTAAAGTGGAGGTAACAGGTTCGAGCCCTGTTATGATATTAAAAGGCCATGTAGCTCAGCGGTTAGAGCAGCGCACTCATAATGCGAAGGTCGTAGGTTCGATTCCTACCCTGGCCACAATAAAAAAAAAAGATGCCGAAAGAAATTACATATAATGGAAAAGAAATTACATATACATTACATGTAACTAATGATATGAATGTAACCTATCAAATAGGTAAAGAATTAAAATCACCTAAACTAATAGTTAGTGCTTTAAATAAAACGGCATATCCTCCAGATTTCACAAAATTTACTAATGTACATTTTATAAAACACACAAAAACCGTTATATCTGAAATTCAAGATATAGATATTTTCAAATTATAAAAATACTATGAAACAGTTTAAAAATACACAGTGTGTAATGTTACCTACAAAGAATAGAACGGATATTATTATTAATAATAGTTTTAGCAATAAATCATTATTACAATTTAGACCTGATTTAAAAGATGCATCTGATAAATTAAGAAGTGCTTTGATTAATCAATATTTATACATTATATCAAATGATAAAATAGAATGTGGTGATTGGTTTTTAACTACTAGTGGTAATGCTTATAGATGTATTAAATCAAACTCTGTAACTATCTATTATTATAAAGGTAATGATAGATGCAGTCATGCGATGAAATTAGAGGGATGTAAGAAATTAATAGCATCATCTGACGAAGAATTAAATAAAGGTAAAGTAAAATCCGAATCTCTGCCTCAAATCTCTCAACAATTCATCGAACAATATATTGAGGCTTATAATAGAGGTGAAGTAATTACTGAAGTTCTAGTTGAATATGAATTAGATAATATAAATTCAATTTTATGTCAAGGAGAATGTGGGATATGTGATGACAGCTGTAATATTGTATTCAAAGTAAAAGTAAATCAAGACAACACTATAAACATTAAACCAGTTAAAGATAGTTGGAATCGTGAAGAACATATTAAAAATATGAAAAAATATTTAGACGAAAATGGTCGAGAAATAGAACATGGTGATATTTTTGATATAGGTCAAACTGTTAATGGTGTTTCAACATTTATGATTTCTTTAATTGATGATAAATTAGATGTTTTTTATTATATAGATAATTCTATATGTCTTCCATATGAATATGATAAAGAAGACATTTTAAAACATATAGAAAATCTATTTGGATTTGAGGATATTAAATTCATTTCTAATTTATATAAATGAATTTAAAAAATCATTATAAACACAAAATGAAAGAATTATTAGAAAAAAGCGGATTTACAAAAGTTGATAGACTTGATAGGTGGTTTATTAACTTTCAAGGACGAACCTACTACATTTTTATGGATGGTGGCAAGTGGTGGGTATTGATTAATAAAAGTGGAACGGATATAAAAGTTAATCAAACTGGATTTACAACTTTTGAACATATCCGTGATTTTTTCAATGCAGTTACTTTAGGCGGGGTCGTTCTTTAGCCTTACCTATAACGGTTGGAGATAAGCGAAGGCTAAGATTTAGAAACGAAAATTTTAACTTAAAAACATAATATGAAAACGAGAACATCAATTTACCGCAGAACCTTTGCTTTTGCTTATGTGTTATTAGTAGCTGTTATTTTTTGTGGTTGCGAAGGAAATGTAAAACCTACATCAACTCCATACATTTTAGATGGTGGTTTAGGTGTCAAAATTTTTGTAATAGATAGTTGCGAATACATAAAAATTGAAGGTGGAAATGCAACTTGGGGAAGCCACAAGGGGAACTGTAAATTTTGTACAGAACGTAGCAAAAAATAATTGTTGCTAACGTTCCGTGGCTAAACGAGGTGGCTGATTCCACCACAAAACTTAATTAAAATTACAGAATTATGAGTACAGACAAAAGTTTATTAGAAGCACAAACTCCGCAATTGAATATACTTGATGTTATAAGTAGTTTAACTCTTGAAGATATAACCAAGATTGTAAACGCTTTTACTGACATAAATATACCGATAGAAGCGGTTAAGGAAGAAATAGAGTTAAATTACTTATAAGGTTTGCGTATAAATTTAGTATTAAAAATTATGAAAAGAATAAAAGAATATTTACATCAGATTTTTTACACAAGAAAGGTAAAAGTATTGAAATGTGATAATCCGTTTTCTTGGTATTATAAAAGAATTGGTGAAACATTTATCGTAAAAAGATACAAGAAAGAATCTTGGATGATTGGTGATAGTTGGAAAACTGATTATATTACTATTGATAAGGTAGTGGCTGATAATCATAGAGGGTATATAAAAAAAATCTGATGTAAAAAGAAGTTGCGGATTATTAAAACGAAAATATGAAAGAAAGTAAAGTTTTTACAATTAAAAGCGTTGGCACAGGAAAGCTAACCAACTTACGGAAGATAACTTTTGTTTGCCGACAAAAAGAATTTTATCAAAAGAACAGCATTGCATTATAGTGGAAGAAATCTTATGGAGTAGGAATAATCGGCAAACCAAATAAACAACTAAAATATTTTATGATAGGAATAAGTTTGTTTGGAATACTATGTTGGTTAGATTTCAAGTGGGTTGGTAATTGTAAAAAACGACAGCCTATTGAGGTGAAGGATGGTAGCAATTTCTTATAACTGGATGAGTGTTGGCGTAGTTGCGTATAAATTAAACAAAACTTGATATGAAACGAAAATTAAAAATAACAATAAAAGACGACCACAACCATTATGCTTTAATTGAGCAGGTGGATAATCGTGAAAACGAAATTAACAGAGGGATTTTTCTTGACAAAGACCAATACGAGCAATTACGCCAACACTTTGTTAGCGGACAGTTGCCGATTGAGAAGTGTAATAGTTGTGGAAGTAAGAAAGTTGAATTAATACAAAGATGTAAATGCGGAGTAGAATGGTAGGCAATTTATGCTAACGTTTTGCGTATATGCGAGGTACGCATTAACGAAAATATTAAATTATAAACAAATGCTTGTAGGCGTATCTTGTATATACACTGTTAGCAGATAGTAAAAATTACGGTTATGGAAAACAAATTAGATTACAAACAATGGGTAGATAAGTATTTTGAAAAATTAACACACGATACTTGGACATCAATTTATGAAAAAGTAGAAGCTGGGTTTGCACCTTCTGATTTATCTCATTATATGGTAAAAGATTTAAAAGAGCGTTATAAAAAATACTTAGATGGAACTGAAGATTTCTTAGAATACGAAGAGTAGTAATTTTTATTTCTGCTAACGGTTGGATGTATATGTAAGTTTTTTTTGAATTAAACTTTAATATATACTACTGAACTAAATAAAAAACTTACACATACACCTTGTTATACACAGTACGGTTTATTAAGTACAAAACTTTAATCGAAGAACTAAAAAAAAAGAATTTAAAAAATGAGCGTTAGACAAAATATTTTTGAAAAAAATAAAATATATCATGGTGATTGTTTGGAAGTAATGAAACAAATACCTAATAAGTATATAGACCATATTATATGTGATTTACCATTTTACCAAGTAGTTAAAGACGATTGGGATAATCAATGGAAAACCGAAAAAGATTATATTGATTGGTGTAGGATGGTTATTGTTGAATATAAGCGAATTATTAAAGATAATGGTAATTTATTTTTATTTACTGGAAGGCAATATAATCGAAAAATAGCAACTATACTTGATGAATACTTCAACGAAAAACGAATTATTATTTGGGCAAGAAAACGAAATTTCAATAATACAAGAGGTAAAGCATTAGCAAGTGGATATGAACCAATTTGTTATTATTGCAATGGTGATAATGGTATATTCAATAATGTTAAAATTAAACCAGATACTAAAAGAAAAGAGTATGTTGATGGTTTTTTAAAAGATGGTATAACTTTGAGTGATGTTTGGAACGATATATCAGCATTACCACATAATTCAAAAGAAAAATTAAACCATTCAACACAGAAACCACAAAAATTAATTGAAAGAATTGTTCAAATTGGGACAAATGAAGAAGATTTGATTTTAGATAATTGTAGTGGTAGTGGGACATTAGCAATAGAATGTATTAGAAATAATAGAAACTGGATAATGATTGAACAGAAAGAAGAATATTATAATTTGTCTTTAAAAAGGGTGGGAGATTTTTTAAATTCTTTTTCTCACGAAACTTCAAACAAAGATGAGAAGTAGTATTGCTCAGGTGTTATTAGATGATTACACTAATGACCAACTACGTTTAGTTTTGAAAGAAACAAGCACAAGACACACAAAAGATAGAGTTTACAGCGAAGAAGTTGTAAGGCTGATTGACCACGAAAATATAAAAGACGATGATATTTATTGCAAGTTAGGACACGTATATCAAGTAGTTGGTCATGTTATTACTCAAAAGGTTCTTCGGAACGAGTTTTAATATTACGCCTAACGTTTTGCGTATATACGAGGTACGCATATACGAAAATTTTAAATTATAAACAAATGCTTGTAGGCGTATCTTGTATATACGCTGTTAGCAGATAGTAAAAATTACGGTTATGACACAAAACGAAGAATTGATTGAAAAATATAAACGCTACATCAAAAAGATGGAACGTGAATTAGAAGAAACCAAAGACGATAAACGAGTGATTTACCTTGAAGGAAAGATTAGCGTTTATAAGATGGTGATTATTGACTTACAGGAGTAATTTTTATTTCTGCTAACGTATCTGTGGTTGTTGTCAGTGGCGACAATTCACTACAAAACTTGAATAGAATTACTAACTTAAAATAAACGATAAAATGTCAAATCAAAAACAAAACCAACCATTACGCCAACACTTTGTTAGAGGTTCGTTGCCAACCGAAGAACAAGTATTACAAACAATATTTGATTGTGTATTTATTCGTGGAATAGAACTTGAAGATTATAAGCGGAATTTTACTAATGAGCAAAATGGATTGTATGATGCACTTGTTAAGTTGTTCAAAGACAATGACCGCTAACGGTTGCAAATATTAAGCAATTATTAACGAAAACTTAGATTAGAAAACAGAATTTAATTATTAAAAAGATAACATTTATTTGGAATTGTGAAAATAAATGCTTATATTTGTTGTTATAAATATTAAAAATAAAAATTTATGGAATGGGTACCAATAAGTAAAAAACCAACAGATGAAGGTAAATATATGTGTTTTGTACCAGATTGTAAACACTATAATAAGCATTGGGCAGAGTATCATTGGGATGGTGAGAATTTTAGAGATAACACATATCTTGGACGTGATAGGATTGTAGAAGCATCACACTATATGATTATTGTAGAACCGCAATAATTTTTATTGTTTATAACGGTCGAGTGTATGAGCAGTAGCCGAACACATAACTTGATTAGAAGTAGAAAGTTTAATATTAACAACTGCAATAGTACGGCTATTGCTTATATACTTTGTTAGGCAACGTTTATTATGGATAAATTTAAGAACATGTTAGAAAGATTAAATAGTGTAAGCATTATCCCAACCAGTATCGATTGTTGGGAAGAGGATATTTTAGATTACAACTCTAATTTTTTCGAAGAAAACTTTCAAGATGAAAATGGTAATGATATTTATGAATTTATCTCTCAAGAGGAGGAAGATTCTGATAGGTATCACACTATTGGTATTTCTATCATAAAAATACACGATAAGTATTTAGGTATAACTCACATTACTGATTGCTCTGGACATCGAAGTGTTGATGAATATTTAGATAAAATTAAATTCCAAGAAATGAAGAAAAGTGGAACTAAGGATGTTTTTAATGTTGTCTAACAGTTTGCAGATATACACAGTTCTTAACACAAAATTAAATAGATATGGAAAACTTAAATAATAACAGAAAAATGGCAATTGATGCAACAGGAAAAGAAATAATTATAGGTCAAAAATATGGTTATTCTAAACAAAGTAATGGAATTACTAATGTAATAATTGGTACAGCTTGTAAAATTAACGATCAAAAAGTTACGTTAGAAAATATACAAGAAAAAACTTATTTGTACATTGATGTAAATAATGAAAAAATATCATATCCAAAAAACAAACGTTCTATTTTTTCACTTCAAATTTTTCATATAAATGACTAAAATAAATAAATTTTCTTTACACAAATTTGACAGTAGAGAAAATATTAATTTTGATATTAATTTATATTCGAAATTAAAATATGGTTCTAATGTTGGATATAAATTTGGTGTAGAATTAGCAAATAATTTTTTTAATAAACATAAACACTTATTATCTACTAAACAAATAGTAATTACTGAAAGTGCTTATCAAATGGTTCGTAATGCGGCGTCAGTAATTACTGACGGATTTTATGATCAATTAAATCAATTGTTATGTGAATATAATGGATTTAATTGTTATAGAGTTAAAATTAATAGAATTGTACCATATATTCAAGATTATGGTAAAGTTTCTATAGAAGAACGTGTTAATTTATTAAAAGAAGATACATTTACGATGGATTTTAAATTTGTTCGTGATAAATTTATTATTTTTTTAGATGATATTTTTATCACTGGTACACATCAACGAAAAATTGAAGAAATGTGTGAGAACAATTATATAGATTTAAATAATTGTATGTGTGTATATTATGCAGAATTAACAGATCCATTAACAGATCCATCTATAGAATCATATTTAAATAGTTATAAAATTAAAACATTAAATGATTTATTAGATATTATAAATTCAGAAACGTATACATATACTATTGTAGTAAGAACATTAAAAATGATTTTACAATCTGATAAAAATGATTTGATTAAATTTTTACCTAATTTAAGTAAAGAGTTAATTGTTAAAATATATAAACAAATTTTAGCTGAAGGGTATCATAAAAATATAGATTTTACTGAAAATTTTAATGAAATAAAAAAAGAGATCAATTGATCTCTTTTTCTTTTTGATTTATATCTAATAAATTAGTAAAATCAGGATTTCTCATATCATGTATAAATTGTATAAATATACAATATGCTAATTTAATTTTGGTTAAAAAGTATTTCATTTTGTTTCATTTTTAATTTATTATATTCGGATATTTTAGTTTTAAAATCTGATGTATTTACTAATTTATTAGAAATACTTTCTAAAGATTTAATCCACATTCCGTCTTTATTTTCTGGTTGAATTGTATTATTTAAATTACTTTGCCAAAAATCATATTTGAATAAATATCCTAATAGATTTGCTTCTTGTTTTTTCCAATTACATACAGCATAAAAATCTGTTTCGTATCTATTTTTAGATATTTGTAAATTTTTAGTTTTTGTGGATTTTACATCAATATTATAAATTTGGTTATCAATTAAAATTTTAATATCAATTCCTAAATCATCTTCATTATACCACGTCATATATACAATTTCACCTGAATTTAATAAATCTAAATAAATAGATATTTGTGCATATAATCCTTGATAAATATTATTTATTTTTGTTATTTCTGAACGTTTAGATACATCACTAAATCTAGAAACATATTTAGTTGCATAAACTTTACATATATCTTTTATTTCTTGTTTAGTTAAAAATGGTAAAGTTAAAATAAATAAATCAGAAATTAAATCTTTTTTAGTTTTAGAATATTTATTTGGTAAATCTTTATTCCAAAAATATGTTGAATATCCATTTTTTCCTTTAATACCATTATTTAAAAAGTCTTGAGCTGATATTAATGACATATATGTAACATCATTATTACTTTCATCATAATAATATAACGGACATATTACCATATTTAAAATTTCATGATCTTCTAAATTTTCTAAATATGATTCAGGTATAACAGATTTTATAGTTTTTAAATATAAAAAATTCCATGTTGTTGTTTTTTGTGATGAAAAAATAGGTAAAATTATTTTTTTTGCTTTTCCATCAATTTCTATTAAATATAAACAATCACATAATCCATTTTTATATCCATCGTTAAATACAGCTTTATGTGCATTTGTTTTATTATTTTTATATGATGTTAGTATAGATAAAAAAGTATTATCTTGTATTATCATATCTACAATATTTTTTTTATTTTCCATATTTTTTTTTTTATATGTTTTTATTATAGTTTATATTAAATAAACCTATGTTTGTTTACAATACATTTTAAATTTTTTCTTTGTCTTAGGACATAAAAAATAAATTTCTTTATTATTCGTAGGATTTAATTCAATATATAATGAATCAGATATTTTTATATCATTCATAAATAATATTTCTTCACCATCATCAAATTTAAAATATATTGAAAATTTTTCTTCTGGTTTTTTATTTTCTTCTGCTATATGTTTAAATATTTCTATAATTTTTATACATTACTTCTTTTTCTGTATATTCTTCTTTTCTGTTTGGACTTATATTTTGCATTTGTTCTCTTAAAATTATATATTTTAAATCTAAATCATCATGATATACATCAGTATATAATATATCAGATTTAGTAAATTTACAAAAATTTATAAATTTACTATAAAATTCATCATTTATAGTAGCATATCCTGCTGGTCTTTTTATATAAGGTGGGTCTAAAAACAAAATACTATTTTCTAAATCTATTTTATTTATTAATTCAAAAAAATCTAAATTATAAATTATAGTTTTTTCTAATTTAGATTTAATTATATTAAAATCGTTTTCATTTATATTATAATATCTTTTACCGAAACTTTGATTAAATCCATTAGGTCCAAATCTTGATAATGAATTTAAACATGAATTATATAACATAAATAAATAAAATCCTTCTTTAATTGTGTTTTTTTTCCAATGTGTTTTATTAAATTCATTTCTAAATAAATACCATTGTTCTTTATTATTTTTTATATCACCAAAATATTCAAATACTATTGATTCATATATTTTATATTTTTCAAATGTACTATTTTTAAAAGAATTAAAAATTCTTATTAAATTTCTATCTAAATCATTTAAAATATATGAATCAAATTCTTTTTCTAAATTTAGAAAAACAGAGCCAGAACCTAAAAATGGTTCTACATAAATAGATTTATTTGTTTTATTTATTTCAAAATTTATTTTATCTATAAATTTTGATTTATTACCTGCATATTTTAAAAATTTAATCGACATATTGTATAGCATCTTTTACCCATTGTGGAAAATATTTATTATTCCATTTTAATAAATCACCAAAACATGAATCTAAAATATATGTATTAGCTTTATCATCTTTAGATCTAACAGAACGACCATATGCTTGAATTAAATCACGTACAGTGGTTAAACCGTAATATTCTTTCATAGTTTCCATTCTTTTTTTAACTTTTTTAGAACCTAAATTAGGATAAGGCATTTTTAATATTGTTTGATGTCTAGAAAATTCTTCAATTAAATCGACACCAGTCATCATAGATGGTGAAACTAATATAGTTGGTTCTTCTGAATTATAATGTTGTTGTAATAATTCTGATCTATTACTTGAATCATGTGCTAAAATTCTACCATTATCAAAACCTTCATTTACCCATCTTTGTAATTCATAATTAGCTGTATGAATAATTCCTTTATCATTCTTATGTTTTTTAAGAATTTTAGCTAATAACGCTTTTTGTTTAGGCCAAACTATTTCTTTTGTTTTAAATGATTGTTTTCCAGTGTTATAAAAATAAAAAATAGGTCTATTTTCAACTGGAAATGGTGAATCTATAGAAATGTATGAAGATATATTTACATCTAATCCATTCATATCAGAAAATATTTTTTTATCTAAAATAGTTCCAGACATAAAAATAACAAAATCATATTTACTCCAAATATATTCATTTAAATATGGATATGCCCAAACTGGTTGTGCTGTTAATTCTACATATTCATCTATAATTTTTCCTTCTTTATTGTATTTTTTAATTCGTTCGCTTTCTAATATCCAATTATCTTTAAGTTGATTATATTGTGTTGATAATGATTCCCATTTTAAAAAATTTGTATTTAAACTCTGTAATAATTTAATAGCTTCTAATGAACCTTCATCTATTTCTCTGCTTAATCTATTAACAACCGTTTTAACAACATCTAAAAAATCACCTTTAACTATAGAAATAAAATTATCAATTGTTAAATCTTCAGGATAATCTCCAAATAATCTCATAGCTTGTGAAATTTCAGTATCTAAAAATCCATTTTTTCTTAATAATACTTTAGAAATTTTTGTAGTAATAAAATCAACAAATACTGTTTCAAATGAATGTGCCTCATCGATAATTAAAACTCTACTAGATCTTTTCCATGCGCCAGGCATAAATACATGATATGTTAAAAATAAATGATAATTAGTTAATGCCACATCACCATTTTCAAATTTATATTTAGCTTTAGTATAAGGACAATTTTCACATTTAGTTCCTTGTAATTTACACCATTCTCCACCAGTACCACAATCTGTATTATGTGTTTCACATTCATAAGATCCTTTACCCCATAAAGAATTCATAAAATCAAATTCATTTGTATATTGTTCTTGTAATATTTTAGAATTTGTTAACATATCAAATGTTGCAGTTATATCATAATTTTTTTTAAACCAATCCATAAACATTACTGAATATATAGATTTTCCAATACCGACTGGTGCATCGATCATAATATATTTATTATTATCTAAAATTGATTGTTTAGTAAAATCCAATAACTCTATTTGTTGTGGTCTTGGTGTTTTATCTATTTTAATTTTTTTTATATCATATATGCTTACATCTTCCATATTTATTTTATACTTATATTATATAATAGTTTAACTTATTAAAAAATAAACTAAAAATAAAAAATGCTTATATACTAAAAAAAATAAAAAGTTTAATTTTTATATGAAAGTTTTTTGACCACATATGATATATAGTAAAAAAAAAAATAAAAATATTTATAAATTATTAATTCTGTTTTAAATATTTTTATTATATTTGTCGTGTTCAATTAATAAAAAAAAAAAAATATGACTCAAAAAGACACAATTATTAGTATTCTTAAATCATTAGATAAAGGAACATTTACAAAAAATGAAGTTTGTGAATTAGTACAATCACAACATCCAACGTATAAAAGAAACGCAATTAATTTTTATGCTAAAGAATTAATTGCAATTGGTGAATTTGAATTTAAACCAACTACAATTAAAATTAATAGTGATAATTAAAGATGAAAATATTATGACATATAGTATGGAAACTATTGATATGGATAATATTGATATGTCTAAATTTACCGCTGTTGCAACAGGAACACCAGTTGATAAGATTATGTCTAAACGTAATGGTTGGATGCCTGGAACGGTATATGTGGTTACTGGTGAGTCTGGAGCTGGTAAAACAACAGTATGTACAAACATCGCTGATTATACAACTGAAAATAATCCTGATAAAACAGCTGGATTTATTTCTTGTGAAATGGATCGAATGGATTGGACTGAAGAATGTTTAGATAATCCACGTTTATCTAAACTACCAACATTATTTATGTTAGAATATTTAGAAGCATCAAATTATGATGAAATTTTAATTGATGTTATTTCTAAATATGATTTAATTATTCTTGACTCATTTGAAGTAGTAATTGATCAATTAAAAGAAATTAAAGGTTGGACTAGTAAAAAAGCTGAAACTAAACTATTAGATTTATTAAGAACTTCTGCTTCAACACATGGAACTACAATTTTAGTTATTCAGCAATTTACAAAAGGTGGTAACTTTGTTGGATCTAATAAAATTAAACATTTACTTACAGGTATGTTATTTGTTAATTTTGATAAAGATGGTAACAGATATATTGTATTCACTAAAAACAGACGTGCAGGTCATATGGTTGGAAAACCAATGTATTTTACAAAATCAAAAGAAACTGGTCGTTTAATTTTTGATGGAGATCGATATGAAAATGAAGAAGCATATGTTGAAATGAAAGAAAATGAAGTTAAATCTATCGAAGATGAAAAAATGAAATTTCAAGATATGTTAATTAAAGCAAAATCTAAATCTACATTATTTACAGAAGCAGAAAATGCACGTAACATTTCAACTATTAAAACAACAGAAGTAGTTGAAGCTGAATAAGTTACAATTAATTAATTAATTTTTTTACAAATATGCAAATAATCAAAATATTATTTGTATATTTGTAAAAAATATTTAAACAATTTATAAATAATATAATATAATAATTATGAATAATACTAATGAAGGAAAAGCGGCATTAAATAGTCAATATATGGCATTTAAATCACAAGTGGCAAAACATAATGCTGTGAGACAAATGGTTAATATTACTGATATTGATTTAGTAAGTGATACAATGATTTTATATCAAGGTGGAACATTTATTATTACACCTTTAGCATTTAAAGGTCTTGTTAAAATTCTTGGTTTTTCGAATGCACAAATGAAATTGATTACTGATAAATTAGGTAAAGAAATTACTACTGAATTAGTAAAAATGATGCAAATTTCATTATCACAGAAAAAAGATACTCGTGAAATTTGTATGGTATTGGATGGTGTTACTGGAAAAGTTATTAACTTTACAAAAAATGTAAATGCTGTAATGACAAATTCAGAAATGTTATTTATGTTTGAAAGAACTATGAATAACAATTCTGGAATGGAAATTCGTAATATGTCTATTACTGATGAAGGAAATTTAACTATTTCTGTAGTAAATAACAACTGGGAATTTAATATGAGTAAAGAAACTGGTTTAAAAGATGAATTTTTTAAATCTGGTTTAGTTTTCTTAAATACACAAAATGAAACAATTATCCAACCATTTAATGAACGTTTAATTTGTACTAATGGTATGATTAATTCAACAAAAGGTTCTGCTTTAATTCTTAAAGATTGTGATGAAACTAAAAAACACGGATTCTTTGAAGCTGTTACAACATTAAAAGGTGTAGAATTTTCTGAAAGTGATTTTAAAGAACGTATTTTAAGAATGACAAAAACAAGAGCTTCATTTAATGAAATGTTAAATTGTCATTCAAGTGTATGTAATAATGTTAATAATTCTAAAGAATATAATACATTATCAATTATTGAAAGTTTTCTACCAGTTGCAGAAATCAAAAGAGAATTTATGTCAAAAGGTTATGACTTAAATGTATATGGCCAAGATGAATATAAAAAAATCAGAACTAAATTAACTGTTTGGGAATTAGTAAATGAAATGACTGATTTATCTTCACATCCTGAACGTTATGGTTTAACATTGGCTAATGGAAATGCTTCAATCTTTAATTTACAACGTGAAGCTGGAAATTTAACATTTAAACAAAAATATGATTTAGAATCTATTTTACCAAATCTTTTCTAAGATTATTAATTGAACTATAATAATCTAAAAGACGTATCAATTGATACGTCTTTTTTTGTATATAATAAAAAAATAATATATACAATATGGAACAAATTACAGGTGGTGGTAGTATAGTTAAATTACAAAAACCAGAAGAAAATACATATACAAATATCATATCTAAAGACGGAAAAAATTTAGGTGATTGTTCTATATGTAATTGTAAAGAAGTTGATTTAGAAGAGCATTTCTGTAAAACCTTAATAGATACAGATGAATTAGATATGACAAATATTTATGATACTGATCCAATGATTGTAAGTATTGATGAATTTAAAAAAAAATTATTAAGAGAATCATCAGAAATTATACAATATAATGATAATCAAATTTTATATTTTAAAAAAATGTTTTCATTACAACATTCTAAATATAAAACAAATAATTTTTTCAAATCTATAATGTCTCAATTAGAAAACAAAAAACAATTATCAAAAAAACAAGAAGATCAATTAAAATATTTAATAAAACATGGAAAATCTATGTATGAAAATAATTATTTATCTACAAAAAATTAATATAATAATTCATGATTACTACATTTAAACAATTTAATGAATCTTCTATATTAAGAGATATGTCATTTAAAATACCTGAAAAAAAAGATTGGATAATAGATGGCGAAAATACTTCTATTAAATTTTTAGGACGTAAATATCTAATTAATCCAAATAATATAAAAGAATTTGAAGAAAATATAGGTAAAACTGTTTCATTTAAATATGATAATAATAATAAATTAATACAAAATCATATCATAAAATAAATATATATTATAAATAAATATATAATATTATGATAACAACAATAAATGAATTTAAAAAAATAAATGAAGAATTAAATAGTTTTGGTTCTAAATGGAATAGTACAATATTTACTCATATTATTGAATATGCCAATGACGAACATTGGTTTAGTGAATCATCTAAAGAAGAAATTAAAGAAGCTAAAAAATCATTAAGACTAGCATTATCTCAAGGCATATATGATGCTGATTTTTTAGTTGATGAAATTAAATATGAATGGTTAAGTGATGAAAATGATCCTTTAAATTTAGATATTTTAAAAACTATAATAAAAAACGCATTAACTGATTTAGGAATGTAATATTTTTTTTAATAAATATTTTTATTTTAGAAAAAAAAATTATAATATTGTAAAAACGAACAAAACTTTTTAATATATAAAGTATATAACAATTATGAAAACATTAAATAACATACAAGTCGCGCAAGCAGGTCAAGTTGGGAAAAGTCTCGACCAGATTCTAGTATGTTAAAATTTTAATATAAATATTTAACTAAAGGTCTGGATTTTTAATTCAGACCTTTTTTTTTTATACATGCTTCTGTAGCTTAGTGACTAAAGCAATTCCGTTACATGGAAAAGATCGTAGGTTTGAATCCTACCAGAAGTACAAATAATATCTATTAGTGAAATGGCATCACACTGTGTTTTGGCCGCAGGGTTTTTGGTTCGAGTCCAGAATAGATAACAAAATAATATAATGGAGAATCGTCTAATTGGCAGGACACTAGATTTTGACTCTAGGAATAGAAATATTCGGTGTAGGTTCGAGTCCTACTTCTCCAACAAATTAAATGCGAAAATCGTATAATGGTTAATTACACTTGGCTTCCACCCAGGTGATGTGAGTTCGATTCTCACTTTTCGCTCAAAATAAACTGGGGCCATCGTATAGTGGTTGATTACATTGGTTTTGCAAATCAATAACGAGAGTTCGATTCTCTCTGGCTCCACAAAAATATTAAATAATGGAAACAAGAAAAAATAGAAAATTAAAAAAGTATAAACCTAATTTTAATATTATGTTTTCTTTTTTCTTAGATATTTATAGAAAACAAATATGTACATTTTGTGGTTCTATAGTTAAAGTAGATTTTGATATTAACGAAATTGAAGGTAAATTTTGTTTTAGAAAATTAGAAAATGGTGATTATACTTTAGGAAAAATACCAGTAACAAGACATCCAAATATAGTAAAAGCTGTTATAACAGGAAAAAAATCATGGGGTCTTTGGGTTAATGAATGGAGTGATGGTATAGTTGAATGGTCATTTACATTAGATGAGATATTAAATGAATTTAAAAATAAGAATATTATCATACCAGAAGAATTATTACAAGATTTTAAAAATAGAATTAATCATAAAAAACATTTAAGAAATTTAAATTATTTAAAATCATTTGGAAAAATCTAATATATAAAATAAAAACATTTTTATGAAATATAGATTTTTTCAAATAATAGGTGCTAATACACAAGATATAAAACAAATAAATTTTATATTAAATTCTAAAATATTTTATCCTGATTTTTATTCAGATCCTAAATTACCTGATAAACCAGATGCAGAATTTGATTATAGACAATTCTTTATTGTAATTAATCCTAAAGTGGATGGACATATTGTTGTTTATACAAGAGAAGAATTAACAGTTCAAGAATTTAAAGAATCTATTATATTAGATTCACACTGGTCAATGTATCGTGTATCTGCTGTACCTGTTATTAATGGTATACAAGAAAATTTAATAGCTAAATTTGATCCTAATTTTAGAACAATTTTTACATCTTATTCTTATCCTAAAGGTGATTATAGACCATTAATTGTAGAATAAGAATAATTTTTTATTTTTTGTGTTTTATTTAAATAAAATTATTATATTTGTAAAAAAAAAAATAATATGAAAGATAAAATCAAAATGTACAAAAGTCAAATCATTATTGCATTAAGTGTTTTAATGGGTATTTTTTTAATTAGTTTAGTAGTTTCTTACAATGGTTTTGTTAATGCCCATTTTGAACTAGAAAATCAATTTGTAAAACAAAACAAACAAGAACGTCCTATGGTTTTTGATGCAATGCGTAAAAATATTGCAATGAAAGGCCAAGTAGTTTTAAAAGCAGATTCTAGTGGTTTACGTTATATGGAAACTATTATGAAAGCTCGTGATAATAAAGGACAAGAAGCGTTTATTTCTATGATTCGAGAACAAAACCCAGAATTACCACAATTAGAAATTATACGTATGTATCAAGATCTATCAAGTGTTATTGAATCATCTAGGGCAGATTTAATGATTGTTGAAATGAAAATTCAATATACTGTAGAAGCACATACAAATCTATTATCATCTACATTTAAAGGTCGTATGTGGAATAAAATCGCTAAATACGAAAGATTTAATTATAAACCAATTACATCTACTTATACAGATGAAGTATCAAGAACAAGCCATGATGATAATATGGATGTTTTTTAAATAAAATAAAAAAAAAATAAAAGATCTAATATTTATTAGATCTTTTTTTGTATATTTACAAAAAAAAAAAGAAAATATGATTTGGTTTTTAATTTTTACACCCACATTATTTATTTTATACTTTTTATATAAAAGTAATTTTGATTTTAAATTATATACATGGTATGAGTATTTAATACCATATGTATCTACATTATTATTAATATGGATAATCACTTCTATTGATTCTATGTTTTCAACAACTGGTAAACAATATATTAATTCACAAGTTACACACGCCGTGTTTGAAGAAGCGTATGAAACTTATGTAGAAAAAACATGTTCTAGACAAGTTAAAGTTGGAGAAAATTGTACAACGGATTCAAATGGTAATAAATCATGTACAGATATTTATGAAACTGAATACTATGATTGTTCTTATTGTGATTATATACCAGAATTGTATTATTTAGTAGATAATTATAATCAAACATATACTATATCTAAATCAAGATATTATGATTTAAAGAAAAATTGGAAATCTATTAGTATTTTTAAAGATATGCATAGAGATATTAATTATCATGGATATTGTGGTAAAGATGGTGATGCTTATATAATTTTATGGAATAAAAATCCATATACATCTATAAATAAAGTTAAAACAGAAAGTTATGAAAATAAATTATTAAGTAATAAATCATTAGCTAATTATATTGAAGTTAAAGAAGATGATATTAAAAATTATAAGTTATTTTCATATCCTAAAGTTAATAATATTAGTGAACAAATTAATGTATTAGGTTTAGATAAGTTTAAAAATATTTCAAATCATGATAAATATAAATTTACAAAATATATTGAATATATTAATGGTAAATATGGACCATTATATAAAGTAAAAGTATTTGTTTTATTTTTTAAAGATTCAAGTCCTATCACAGCTAATTTTCAAGAAGCTTATTGGACAGGTGGAAATCAAAATGAATTAGTTATTTGTATAGGTTTATCCAATAAAGGTGACGTTAGATGGACTAAAACTTTTTCTCATACGTACAATACTAAAATCTTATCAGACATTCGCTACGACTTTCAATCGTATTCTAAATTTGATTATAAGATGGTAAATACAATAGAAAAAAATGTTTCTAAATTTAAACATAGAAATTTTAAAAAAGATTTTGAATTTGTAAAAGAAGATCAAACATCTACAACAGCTTTAGTATTTTTAACAATTTTTATTTTAGTGTCTAATTTCCTTATTGTGAAATGGATTACTGAAAATGATATTTACGCATAAAAAAAAAAAAATATGAAAGAAGAATTAATTAGTTTAAGAACAGCAAAATTAGCTAAAGAGAAAGGGTTTAAAGCAAATTTATGTAGAGAACTCTTTTATCCTGATATTTATAACAAAGGAGAATTTATAACAAATGAATGTACACATGATTGGGAATTAATTGAAGATAAGGATTGGTACTCAAGACCAACACAATCCTTACTTCAAAAATGGATTAGAGAAGTTCATAATATTGATGTATTTGCAGATTGTATAGGTTCAGGTAAATACTTTTACACAATATACGTCAACGATGAGTCTGATACCAAATTTGTACAAGATGATGAATATAAATTTGAAGTGGCTTTAGAAGAAGGATTATTTCAGGCATTAAAATTAATTAAGATATGAAACCAACATACGTAACATTTGAACAAGCTAAATGGCTTAAAGAAAAGGGATTTAAAGAAAGACCGGCACATATTAAAATGGACACCGAATATATTGAAGGATATAGTTATGATACAGATGATAGAGAAGATTATTTAAAAGATACAAGTTTTCAATTTGAAGATAATATATGTAGTCATCTGTATTTAAAACCTGAACAACATCAAGTGGTAGAATGGCTAAGGGTTAATCATAATATTGATTTACAACCTATATGTCATTATGGTAAGTTAGGTAGAACTTATAGAATGGGTCTAGTATTTATAAACAAGAATAATGAAGTTGACACAGTATTTCTAAGACCTATTGACGAACCGTTTAGTTTTGTTGAGTTCCTTTCACCACAAGAAGCATATTCAGAAGCGTTTAATTATATAAGAAACAATAATTTATTATGAAAAACATACATTTAATACCAACGGATAAACCAAGTAGGTTAGTTAAATTCTTTACTAACAAATTTCATTTATGTAAAGAGATACTGCCAATTCAAGATGAAGAGCAATATCAACACATCTATATCACTTCTGATGAAGAAATAAAAGAAGGAGATTGGTACATTATTGAATTTAATAGTACAAAAATCACAAAATGTACCTCTGAACAAGAATTAATAAGTATAGAAGGTAGAAACGATTGTCAAAAAATCATCATAACGACAGACCAAGATTTAATCGAAGATGGTGTACAAGCTATTGATGATGAATTTTTAGAATGGTTTGTTAAAAATCCAAGTTGTGAGAAAGTTGAGGTTAAGCCATTACTATCTAATAATGGCAGAGTTTTATTTGGGTACAAAATAATCATTCCTAAAGAAGAACTTACAAGAAAAATTGACACAAGAAAACCAAAACAATATCCTATAGGAGGTTATGCTCCTGGAAATTATTCATGCACTTGTGTTACTTGTAAAATTGATTTTATAGGTGATAAATTAGCTGTTCAATGTGAACCTTGCGCTATTGAGATGACAGAAGGAAAATCAAAAGAAGAACAAATAAAAAAAGAAATACTCAAATGTAAAGAATCTCCTTACTATTTTGCTACAACATATCTAACAATAAAAAATCATAAAGGAGAAAATGTTAAATATGAAACTTACTTAACAGAAAAAGAATTTAATAGTAAATTTAACTTATGAAACAAGAAACGATTGAAGAAGCTACTAAAAATTGGATTACTGAAAATAGTGGTATTAAACTATTATTAACTCCTGACTTTATAAGAGAATCTTTTAAATCAGGTGCTAAATGGAAAGCTAAAAATAGTTATAGTGAAGAAGAAGTATATAAAATTATACAAAAATTAAGATTAAAATTAAAATCTGGTGTTAAACAATGGCAAGATGATTTTGAATTTGATATAGAAAAATGGTTCGAAAAAAATAAAAAAGTATAATTTTTTAAGTTTAATTATTTATTTATATTATTGTAAATAAAAATAATATGGAAAAGTATAAAATAGCAGAAGAAAATTTAAAAAATTTTTTAGAAGAGAATAAACATATATTTGATACTAAAGAAAGATTAGAAATTACATTAAAAAATGAACGGTTGATTTACTTAAAAAATAAAGAAAGTATTAAACCACCATTTCCTATTAAAAAATGGATTAATTTATCATTTTTTAGTGAAATTTCAACGATAACAGAAAGTGATATTGAAGATTATAAAGAAGACTTTGAAGAATCTGGTGATGAATTAGATGAAAAATTATATAAAGAACTGAAAGTTCTTATTGGTTGGAATATAGATTATAAATCAAATTGTGATAATGTAATTAATGATAGTGATTATTATGATTGTTCTATTACTTTTACTTCACCATCAGGTAATAGTTATAGTTGTACTCAAAGAACATGTCTAGCTATGGGTGAATTTAATAATATGATATTGAAATGAAAAAACAATTACCAATAAAATCTGAAGAAATATTTTTAAATTCTTTATAATCATTTAAAAATACATTTGAATTTCCTTTAAACATTACTAAAGAAGTAAAAAGTATTTTAAATTTAAATAATTTTGATAAAAAATCTATATTAAATCAATCTTTTAAAATATATTTTATACCTAATGAAGGATTAAAATATTTAACATTAATAGATTATGACCAAGAAACAGATGAATATAAATGTCATTTAAAAGATGAAATTTTAAATAAAAAAAAAAAATCAAATAATATTTCAAATATATTTTTATTATTAAAAAATAATATGTATATTTGTAAAACAATAACAAAATGATGTTATAACATCAAAAAAAAAGTTTTTTGACATATTAAAAAAAAAAAAAAAAAAATAAAATATATTTTTATTATTGAAAAATAATATGTATATTTGTAAAACAAAATAAAAGAACCAGTAGTTTGCGATAGAAATGTTATAAAACTAGAATACGTCATATTTATTTTGTACGCCGAAGTAGCTCAGTGGTAGAGCAATGGGTGAATAACTCTTGTGTCAGTGGTTCGATTCCACTCTTCGGTACAATAAAAAAGGATAAAAAACAATTTTTAGATAATGTTGACTTTATGTAGCTCAATTGGGAGAGCATCGGCAAAACCGAAGGTAAGTGGTTCGAAACCACTCATAATGAGTTTTTTGAAAATATGAAGTTTAGAAATAAACGAAACTTATCGCCTGTATTAGGTGCACATAATACAGGAAAAATATTAAATTTAATTTATCATTATGACAAGAGAAGATAAAATTAAGAAAAAACAAGAACGAAAATACAAACGTATAGGAAAACGAATTGAAAAAGATAAAAAATATATATCTTTTTTAGTTAATGATTATTCATATAGACGTGGTATTTCATATGCAAGAAAAAGATTATCTGGTAGATTATTTGGATGTGAAATGGGATATTTTGATTGTGAAATGCGTGGATATTGTAATGGTGATTGTTAAAAAATAAATAGCGGTGTAGCTCAATTGGTAAGAGCAGTACTTTTGGTGGTTCGATTCCATCTGTCGCTACTAAGAAACATATAGAAAGTAAAACAAGTAATACAGACCATCTTAAGAGACATTACTATAGTATTTGTGAATGTGATAGTTTTTAAACTTAACTCTTATTGTAAAAGAAGTATTTACAACACAACAAGAAGTGTTTTTTGTTTTATGAGTATGATGAAAAAGACTGGGCTACCTAAGTAGAAGACCGTTGTGTTACCTTGATGTAATATAGTAATCCCTATCTTGAAGGATGTGTTTTTTTTTTTAATTAATTTAAAAATATTTTAAACTTTTTTTTAAATTGAATATATAAATTATATATTTGTAAAAACAAAATGAAAACGTTCATTTTAAAAATATAAATGGGAGAGTAGCTCAGTTGTTAGAGCAGTCGATTGACGGGTCGGTGGTTAAATTCCATCCTCTCCCACTTTAAAGTTCATTGAAATTATAAATTTCCGAGTTGTACGGAATTAAAATTTAATATTGAAGCTGGTATTAAATCTATTTATAGAATATACAAAGGTGTGTATAATCAGAATTATGCTAGACATAATCGGTAGTCTTTTTACAGATGAAAGAGTTATACGGTAAAACACCGACCTAACAAAGTGATTAGCATCATCTAAAAAGGTCATTAATTTAAAAAAAGAGTATATAATGCTAAATATATACGTGGTTATTTAAATAATAGAGGGATTTGTAAGTTTATCCTTTAGAAGCGCAAAATCTTTACATACATATAACATATAAATTATGATATTGTGTTGGAAAAATTAGAAATAATTAAAACTAACTATATACAAATGTAGTGCCAAACAAATAGTGTAAAAAGTTATTTGTCTCCAAAAGAGGTATATATATTATATGCCAACGTATAATGTATTTACAATTGATTAATAAGAGTGAATCGAGAACATATCTTATGAAAGATTAGAAGTTTGTATATAAATAAAGTTTCAGTTCTTACGATAACTGAATGGCAAATGATATGAAGATCAGTACAATGGTCGTGTAACTAACTTATTTCGATAAGGTCATATCTGAAAACGAATAATAGTGCTAAGACGTTTTTTATTTTTTTATAACAAATATATTTAATATATAGTTATAAATAATATATTTTAATGAGAAATTGTTAATTTATATTCTGCGCGGTCGACTAGTGGTCAAGGTCATTGGGCTCATAACCCAACGTATCGAAAGGTACACGTGGAGTTCGAATCTCCCCTTCGCTACATAAAAATAATCCTAGAATGTAGGAAATTTGATATATGATAGTGAGAAATTGCTAATATATATCCTGCGGTTTGATGTAATTGGTAGCATAGAGGGCTCATAACCCTACGGCCAGGTTCGAGTCCTGAATCCGCTTCTAAATACTACTACTAATGATAAAAAAGTTGAAAATTAATTTTCAACTTTTTTTTTTATATAAACTTTTTAATTTATATAATTGTAAAAAAAAATAAAATGAAAATAGCATTTTTTCATGGTTTAGGTGGTAAACCTGCAAATGATCGTATGGATTATCTAACATCATTAGGATATGAAGTATATTATCCACATATAGATTATTTGTATGAATATAATAAAGATAATTTTAATTCATTATTTAAAAATATGTCCTCTAATGTAGCTGATTGTGATCTTTTAATGGGAACATCAATGGGTGGATATTTAACGTATAAGATGGCTTTATACACTGGAAAAAATGGTATTTTAATTAATCCTGCTTTAAATCAAGATAGAAATAATTTAAAAAATTATTTTAATGAAAAATTTATATCTAAAATGCCAAATTTAGAAGTATATTTTGGAAAATTAGATACATCTGTATTAATGATAAATCAAATTCCTATTTTAGAAAATGAATTTGATTTATATAATAATATAGATCCACATATTATATCTGATATGAAACATCGTGTTCCTATTCATAATTTTAAAGAAATATGTACATTATCTAAATTTTTATAAAATGAAAAAAAATAAATAAATTAGATACTGGCGATATTAGTATATATGTTATTTTTTCTTCTTTTGTTATTAGTCTTTTATATTGTTTTTATATGTTATATTTATGTAGTTTAAATTTAATTTAATTTAATATATAATAAAAAAATATTAAATTAATATGATAACAAATATAAATGAATTTAAAATAAATGATTTTAAAACTATGAATGAAAATTCTGAACAAAAATATAAAATAGGTGATAAAGTTACGGTATTTAATTGGGCTCCAGTATTTAATCCATATAAAGAGATAATTGATGTTGGTATATGTAAAGAGATTTCAACATTTGGTCAACAAAAAGATTATTTAATAACACATAATGATTATTTTAGTTCTTTAGATGAAGAAGACTTACCAGATGATAATGATGTTGCGATATTAGTAGATAATGAATGGTATGTTGTATTTGACGTATTAGGAATTGAATTATTTGCAGGTAATTATAAAGTATATTTAAATAAAAAATAAATAAATTTTTATAATTAAAAAATAAATCATATAATTGTAAAAATAAATTAAACTTTATATAAAGTTTAAGATATAAATTAAAGAAATAACAAAAAAAATTAAAAAAAGTTTTTATTTTTATAAAATAAATCATATAATTGTAAAAACAAAGAACAAAAGTTTAATATATAACAATAAGAAATAATGAAAAATTTTAACAAACATAATCATAATAATAATTTTAAGTTTTGGTCAAGTACTAAAAACTCAGAATGTGATATTGTATAAGTTAAAATTTAATTTATAAAAAAATATTAAAACCTGAGTTATTTGACTCAGGTTTTTTTGTTTATAAAATATACGTCTATGGTGAAATGGTATCATCACGGTCTCCAAAACCGTTGTTTACAGTTCGAATCTGTATAGGCGTGCAATATTTGGTTCCTTAGCTCAGTTGGTAGAGTATCTGGTTGAAGCCCAGACAGCAACAGTTCGATTCTGTTAGGAACCACAAATATTCTTCAGTAGCTACAATGGTAGAGCGTTCCGCTGTTAACGGATTGGTTGTAAGTTCGAATCTTACCTGGAGAGCAATAATAAAATGGACAAGTAGCTCAGTGGTAGAGCTGTACACTGTTAATGTACTGGTCGTAGGTTCGAATCCTGCCTTGTCCGCAAAATATATGGAGTATATAGTTTAATGGTAGAACTATTGTTTGTGGTACAATCGGTCTGAGTTCGATCCTCAGTATACTCCCAAAAATAAAAAAAAATAATGAAAAAAAAATATGATAACTTGTAGGTTTAATAAAAAAAACCAAACAAGAAATGAAAAGATTAAAATTAAGAAGTAAATTAAAATGTGTAAAATCAAGTAAAGAATATAAATATATTATTTATAAAAATCAATATCCTATTTATTATGAAGATATTTATGAAATAAATGGATATAAATTATATAAATTACGTAGTTTTAAAACATGGAAACATAATAGAAAAAAACAATATAAAGAAAAATGAAAACAATAAAGAAATATAAACAGTAACGATCTCTGAAATACGAGATCAAAAATAAATATGATCTCGTGGCGAGAAGGACGCGCAACAAACTTTTAATTTGTGGGTAATGGTTCGATTCCATTCGGGATCACAATAGATATAAAATCTATAATATGATCCGTTAGCTTAATGGTAAAGCCACATACTTTTAATATGTAGATCGTCGAATCAGTATCGACACGGGTCACTTAGTATATAGAAAACAAATCTTATTAGTTGACTACTAATTATATACCACTAATTTAATAAAAACAAACAAGTTAGTAAACATGGAAACAAATGTTTTAAAGCAAATTGTTATGAACGACAATTTAGCTTCTTTTAGTCATGCAATAAGTGGTGTATTGTATTATGAAGTAAAATCAAATGACATCACTTATTTATTTCCTATCGATATGAATGATAGAGAAGATGTAGGAACTGCTAGGTTCGAAAAAACTATTAAAGCTATAACACTAATGAGATACATTAGAAAAGCTATTAAAAACGAAGAGTTGGTTATTTATTAATCAACTCTTCTTTATTTAATAAAAATAACATTTAAATTACATAATTTTTTTTTTGATATTTTTTTTGTATATTTGTAAAAAAATAATACTATGACTAATTTAATTAAAGGAATTTTACATTTAAATAAATTTAAATCCGGAGATAAAATTTCTATAGATTCATGTGTAACCACTTCTAATAAGTATGAGGGATTTCATGGTACGATTAAAAAACTAAATTTACTTAAAAAAGGTAAAAATGGTTTAGGTATTATTGAAATTAAATCATCACAAGGTACAATTATAGAATTATCTGGTATTTTAAATAAACTTAAATTAAAAAAAAGATAAAAAAAAGAGAACTTTAAAGTTCTCTTTTTTTTTATATAATTGAAAATGATTTTTGTAATATTTCTATAGATATATCTCTTTGTTTAGAAATATGACGTCCATTTGTATTAGTTTTAATTATATTTAATGATTCAATTATTTTTAGAAAATTAGTCATATCTTTAGGTAAAATAACTATTTCATTAATTTTACACATATCTATCATATATCTATTAGTTGGTAATTTATAATTAATTTTCGCATCTAATGGATATATGATTTTCAAAATACTATCATATAATTTCCATGTTTGATAATTTGTATCATTATCTAATTTAGTTTTAAATTCTAAATAAGATCTTAATTTATAGTATTCATTAAAAAATACACCACCTAAAATAATAAATTCAATTAACGTTGATATGATTACAAAAATAAATGAATTTTTCTCATATGATTTTTTATTTATTTTTAGTTCATTTAAAGCTGTATTTTTATAATCTGATATGATTGAATCTCTTTCATATTTAATCTCTTTAATATTGTTGTTATATGTATTTAATTGTGATAATAACTGTTCTTTTTCATTTATTAATTGTAAATTTCTTTCTTTTTGTGCATTAGTTATATAACCAATTGATAATAATGAACTATTAATTATAGTTTGTTCATTATCTTTATCTTCTATTAATTTAGAAGTATTTGTGATAGTATTATTTATTTTACTTAAATCTAAATCATAAATATTTTTTATACTATCACTATATAAATTAATATTTTTATTAGTTTCAGTTTCTAATTGTTTTGTTTTAGATGAAAATTCTTTAGCACCTGATAAAGAAGAATAGAATGATAAAAATATTAAAATTAAACTAGATAATAATAAAGGTAAAACAATATTATTTATTTTTTTAACTTTCAAATAAATAATAGAAAATTTATTAAATATATCTCGTTTTAATAATTCTATTCCAAATAATAAAATTAAAGATACTGTAAATATAACTATAGGCATATTAGTGAATGCTACAGACATAATTGTAGACATAAAAAAATATGCTAAAAATATTGATGATATATTACCAAAATAAGATAAAACCTTCAAAATATTATTTATACTTTTATAACTTGTAGAAAAATTATCATTATTAATATTCTTTTCTAATTTATTAAATTCATTTATATTCATATTATTTATATAAATAATAAAATAAAAGTTTAATTATTAAAATATTTTTTGTATATTTGTATTGTTCAATTAATAATTATATATATGAGCATTTTAAATATATCTTTTTTATCAATTTCTATTTTATTAATAATTGTTTTATTATTATTATTAATACATACAGATCCAATTAATAAAATAAAACGTATTGGTTTATTAAAAAAGAAGTCTAAAACACAATTAGAATTATATCAAGATTTCTTTTTAGAAGTATTATTAGATTCAGGAATTAATTTAGAAAATGTATTAATTAAACCATCATATTTAGATAAAAATGGTTCTTGTTTAATAATTAATTCTAAATTAGATTATAAAACTAAAATAAAAAAACAATTATTTACAAATCAAATAAATACAAATCAAATATATTTAATTTTACCTGAAATAGTTGATTTAACAACATTATGGGTATGTGTACATGAGATAGGACATTATGTTCTTAATCATTTAACTGATGATAGACCAGATTATATACATGAATATGAAGCAGAAAATTATGCAAATACTATTATTAAATTATGTCCATTAGAAACAGGTGTATATGAATATGAAAATATATATTTTAAGAATATACATAATATATACATTACCACTAATATAAATAGAGCGAAAAGATATGTTAAATCATATTATGACACATATATGAACAATTTAACATATAGTAAAACAATAGAATTAAGTAAATATAAGTCATTAAATAAAGATATTGAAAATTATATTAATACAGAAGAAAAATATAAATAAATATGTATAAAACACACACATTATCACAAAAAGTATTAAATGAAAATAATATTAATACTATTATTGGTCTAATAGAAAATAATTATATTGATGGAATTTCAGTTGATGAATATAATAAATTAGTATTAGGGCTTAGAAATTTAACTTTAGAAAAAGCTGCAGAATTTTTATATCCAGATGAACCACAAGAGATGTTTGATATGATATTATTAGAGTTAGCATTAGAATATTGGAATGGGTTTAATGGTACACATGAACAAGAAGAGATTGGTAAATTGTATTTTCCTAATGGTTTTTCAAATTATGACTTAAATGTTGTAGAAATTTACATTAATACACATATTTAATTCGAAATAATTTTTATATTTAATATATTATTTGTATATTTGTAATGTATTAATCAAACAAGATAAATATAATAACGTGGTTTAGCTCAGTGGTAGAGCAGCATTCTGATAATGCTCGTAAAGTGTAGATATACACGATTTAATAATGAAATTAAAAAAACAAAAAGTATTGGACGTAGTCGACGACTGAAGGTATGAATATGTCTATTTAATCGAATTTAGAGCGATAATGCAGGTCGGATGTTCAAATCGTTCAACCGCGACAAAAGTTCTATAAATATTTATAGAACTTTTTTATTTTATACAGTTTTGTATTAAAATTTTTATTATATTTGTATAAAAATAAAATTATGTGTTTATCAATATTAGATGATTTTTTAAATAGTTCATATATAAAATCAAGTATTAATTATGATGGTTCATTATATATTAGTTATGATGCGTATTCAACAGATTCTTCATTTGATGAATCTATTGAAGGATTTAAATATTGTCCATATTGTGGTGAATCTATTAAATCAATATTTGATAGAGAAGCTAGAATTAAACAACAAAAATTAGAACAAGAATATTCTAAAAAATTAGAACAAGAAAAAAAATTAGAAGCAGAAAGAAAAAAACAAAACGAAAATAGAATTAATTCAGCATTATCTAATTTAAATACATCAATTTTAAATGGCAATTATATTGAATATTATGTTAAACAAATTAACGAAACACGAAAAGCATTAAATAAACAAAATTTAGTTGATATTTTATTTCTTGAAGGAATTAATATATCTAAAACTAGTTTAAAATGTGTTGGAGTTTATAGAAAAGGTATTAAAGAAGTTCAACATAATAAATTGACAAGACAAGAACAATACAATAAAAACAAATTATCTAAAACTGGAGATAAATGTATTTGTCCTTCTTGTAATTCAAATTTTATTAAAAAAACATATCAACAAGTTTTTTGTAAAATTACATGTAAAGATAATTATTGGAATAAAAATTAAAATATGAAAACAAATAGAGAAACACCAAGATGGTTATCAAATAAAATGTGGAGTATTATTGTTGACCATGTTAGAGAATTAATTGATACTAATATTAAAGTTTTGGAACCTAGTGCTGGTGAAGGTGGTTTACTTAAACCATCATGGATGGCTGAATCATTATTTAATAAAGCTGATATTACTTGTGTAGAATTAAATAAAGAAAAATGTGAAAAATTAAAACAAAATGAAAAACATTTAAATGTAATTCATGCAGATTTTCTTAATTATGATTTTTCTGATACATATGATGTAATTATTGCTGCACCACCATTTAATAATAATATTGATGTAGAACATATTCAAAAAATGTATTCATTATTAAATGAGTATGGTATTATTGTAACACTTACTACACCATATTGGATGACTAATAATGAATCTCATCAAGTTGAATTTAGAGAATGGCTTAAAGAAATTGATCATAAAATTGAAATGTTACCTGATATGACATTTATTGAAAAATCAAAAACAGTACCAACGGCAATTTTAATTATAAAAAAATAATGGAAAATAAATACGAAATATTCCTTTTTGGTTTTGCCGTTGGAGCAATAATTTTTTGTGCTCTTTTTGGTTATGTTATCGGTAAAATCGATGATAATAAAAACAATAGTGTTAAAATTGATAAATAAATAGTGTTTAATTGAAATATTATTACTATATTTACAATATGAAAGCAAAAATTAAAATATTAGTAAATCATGATTATTTAAGTGTTGTAACACCAAATGGACGTTTTACACTCAATAGAAGTGGTTATAAAGCATCAGGATTGATGTGTGTTGGTAAAACATTTAATAATATTGCGAAACATGTTGATGAGCAATTAGCAAAAGGTTTAAATAATGAAGAGGCTTTAAAAACTCTATTAGATGAAAAAACTATGTCTAAATTGTTTCCTGATTGGAATAAAGAAGATATTGTTTATACAGCAGGACAAACAGTTAAATTAATTAGTGTTTTTGCTAAAAAATATCCAAGTAATTACGAAATTGTTGAAGTAAAAAGAAAAACAATTTATTTAAATTTAAATGGACAAAAAATTGGTATTAATAGAAGTTTTATTGAATTAATATAATTATAAAAAAATAATGGAAAATATTTTTATCACAAATATACAAATTCTAGACAAAAAGGAATTATATACAGAAATTAAAGAAAAAACAGGAATTAGTTCAATTACTTTATATAAATATTTAAAACAAAAAAATTTTCCTGAATATATTTATTATTATTTAAAATTATCTGAACATATTTCATTTGATACATTAACATATATAAGTGAAGATGAACCAGATAAGATAGATTCAATTTTAGAAAATAATAATATAAAAAACCCTTTAGGATTAACTAATAGTGAAAAATGGTATAATTCTTTATCAGAAGAACATAAAAATTATATTAAAGAATTAAGTTCTTCTGTATTTTCATTAATCCCACAATGTTAGAAATATGAAATTATTTGATCATAGTAAACCAATTGATTTACACAAGTATAATAAAGAAGAAATAAAAATTAATGAAATTATTTATAGTGAACTTAAAAAACATTCTTATAATTATATTATGAATGAGTTATATAAACAATTTCATATATGGTTAAAAAAACGTGATTTTTTACAAAGTAAATATTTTTTATCAACAGAAGAACAAAAAAAATTAAAAAAATTAAAAAATAAAATAACATATAGCAATAAATTGTTATACGACTGGAAACAAAATGCAGAAAACGGTATACGTTACAAGAGGAAGTAATAGTTCATTAATATCTAGAGGATTACAAAATGTTTTTATATGGTTCCATGAACCATGTTTAGAAATCGAAGATACATTAGATATGTTTGATTTAAAAGGTAAAGATTTTCATGACTCTTTAAAAAATATATTATATGGTCATAATTGTAAATATAATTTTATATATAGATCAGAAAATGATATAAATTCTGATTTTGGAAATAAATTAGTTAGAAATGATGATGGTATAGATTTTCCAGAAAAATTAATAGAATTAAAAAATAATAGAGAATTATATTTTAAACATGTTGTATTTGGTTCAGGTAGAAAAGTTGGATTTAGACCTATAAATGCTGGAGATTTATTTGGTTATGAATCTGAAGAATCTGAATTTATATGGAATATTATAAAAAATGAATTTAAAGATATTCCATATACAGAATGGGATAAATATGAAAATGAAATACCTTGGTGGAGATTTTGTAAAAAAATTCAATTAAATATATGTATTAATAAATAATTTTTGTTATATTTGTATTGTTCAATTAATTAAATACTATGTATAAAATTAAACATATATCAACAGGTGAATATTTAACAAGTCCAGAAATTAAAATATATTCATATAGTGGTCAAAGATATGGTAAATATGCAATATTTACTTCAACTTCTGGAAAAGTTTGGAAAACTAAAGGTCCTGCAATTAGCGCATTTAAAAAAACAATTAAATCAGCCATTAAATATAATTTTGATATTAATGATTTTATTTTAGAAAAATATGAACTAGTTGTATCAGAAACAATAACAGCGTATAATATTTGAATTAAATACTAAATTAAATAATATGAATAATACTGTATATACAACAAATTTGATACAATCAATTATTATTCACATAATTGATTTTATTTATGATGAAGATGTTATTTTTATATCTGACTATCAAAGTGAACCATTAATTGAATTTAGTAATGATGATCCAATTATCATTGATGTAATAAGTGGTAAAGATTTAATTACAATAGATTTTCACCAAAATCTATTATATAGCTGTGGTGAAGAATGTTGTGGTGGATTTAGTGAATATTATACATTAATTATTACAAAAGAACTTTTAGAAACAATAATAACAAAGTATGAAACCGTTTTGGAAAACTAAAAATATTCAACTACGTTGGAATGAACCATTAGGAGTCCCTTCTTGTCCGTATGCATACCGGTGGGTGTTTATATTCTTTGGATATAGTATTCGTATTCATAAATGGATTCGTTCTGATGACAAGAGATATATGCACGATCATGCTTGGAATTTTAGAACTTTTGTATTGAAAGGACATTATTATGATGTATCTAAAGATAAAGATGGTAATATTGTTCGAGAACTAGTTAATCGCACAGCATATAGAAAAGCAACACATGCTCATTATGTTGAAATTCCTGAAAAAGGTGCATTAACTTTAGTATTTACATCAAGACCATTTAGAAAATGGGGTTTTTGGGATAATGGAAAATTTAGAAGACCTTTAAGATTCTTTTCTCGATATGGTCATCCACCCTGTTCAGAACAATAAAAGTATGACAAAATTAGTATTTATGTATGATGGTATAAGTATTCCATTTGAATTTTCTACAAAAAATAATTTTATTAAAAAAGTTTTAGATAATGTTGAAAGTACAAAAAAAAGAAATACATATAAATCAGACAGACAAGAAAAAAATATACCTATTTTAGGTTTTTGGATAGATTTAGATTCGTGTGAAAAAAACATAAATCAATATGTCTATACATTAGAAGAATGGTATGATAAAACTAAAAGTAAAGTAATAATATGACAGTAGATGCAACAGGAAATGAAATCGTAATTGGACAAAAATACGGTTATTCCAAACAAGCTAATGGTTATACACGAGTTATGATTGGAACTGCATTTAAAGCAGAAAACGGTAAAAGTAACTTTATCAGATATTGAAGAAAAAACATATTTATATGTTTATCAACCATCAACAATGAATGAACCAAAAATCGAATATCCAAAAAATAAAAGATGTTTAACATCAGTACAAGTATTTAAAGTATAAAATATGAAAAACATGTACAGTGAAGAAAATTTAAGAAAAGCATTTAGAGCAGGAATTGATTATGGTAGACATCTTCAAGCTAATAATTATTTTGATAAACCATTAGATGAAGATGAATATATTGATTCTTTAAAAGAAAAGAAAGTAGAAGATGAAAAAATATCATTTACATATTCATTTTTAAAGCATAAACTAGATTGGTCAGATATATGTGATATAACTGGATTAAGTTATTATTGCAAAAAAGAAGGATTTGAAATAAAAGATAATGAAATTTTTGAAATTGAAAAATCTATTGCAGAAAAATATAATTTAATATAAAATATTATGGATAAAAATAATGAATCTCGTATAAATGATTTAAATAAATATTTGTTTTCAATAAAATTTTCTTTATTTTGATATAATATCAAAAATTATTATTATATTTGTTATATGAATAATAAAGAAGCATTAAATATTGTTAAAAATGGTGGATTAGTTTGGCATCCAGAACTTAAAAATGAAATTATATTTACAGAATATTTATATTTAGATAATTATGTATTTGATGATTCTCATATTAAAAAATATCCAATTGATTATTTTTTTAATAATTCTATAAATTTATATAATGATGATAAATGGCAAGAAGTTTATTTAAATGAAATAGATAAAAAGATTTTTGAAATGAAATTATATTTCAAAAATAATAATCCATCTAATTTAAATTGTATTGAAATATTTGATTATATTAAAAAATATTTTTAAAAAGTGATACAAAGATCATTTTTTTTATTATATTTGTAATATTAAAATAAATAATATGTATAAACCGGATTTTAAAACATTAAAACCTAATTTTCAATCAGAAGATTTTAAATGGTATTTAGATGTAGAACTTCAAAAAAAAATAGAAACAAATGAATTCGAAAATTTACCAAGCTTAAAAGATTTATATTGTTTTATTGTTATTAATGAAACTAAAAATATTTCAGATTATGTATTAATTGATAATAATCAAAATGTTATTTCTTCATATGATTATTCATTTAATGGATATGAACAAATGATAGCTAAAATTAATATTATTAAAATTTCACAACACTTTGATGAACATGAACAAGATACAAACATTTAATGACTTTTGTGAATTTAATTGTGATAGGTTATATGATCCTAAATTCGATTTTAATTCACAATGTACTGGGTATAAATTATTATATAAATTAGTAAAAAATAATATCACACCAGCATCATTAGAAGAAATAGAAAGATGGGAAAATAATCCTACATCAGAAGAGTTATTATCTACACCAGATATTAAATATCTAAGATTTTTACATATATTATTAAGACCCTATATTATAAATAATTGGGATTATATTAAAACTTTAGAATTAATTAATTATGACTAAAAAAATATGAATATTCCTATAACACAAAAATTAGTAAATAGACTTGAACCACATATTAAAGAAATTTATCATTATGGTTCAAGATTATTTAATGTACATACAGAAACATCTGATTATGATATAATTAAATTATATAATTATTCTGATGTTTTTGATATAAATTTATATTTACCTAATATACATTCTTTTCAATTTTCTAATGGTAAAGAAGATATTATTTATATGACGTATGAGCAATTCTGGAATGCGTTTTATAACGCAGATGGTACATTATATGCTGATATTATATTGTTTAGTAATAAATTCAATGAGACGGCTTTAAATATGTGTAAAACATATAAAATTATTAAAGGTTATTGTGGTGCTGCTAAACGTGATTTAACCACATCTGGTAAAATAGATAAAATTGTTAAAAGATCTGCTAAAAATTTATATATTGCAAAATGTTTATTAAATGATATTTATCCAGATATTAAACATATTCAATTTATTTATACTTTAGATTTTAATTATAAAACATTATTAGAAGAAGAAATAAATATAAGAAAAGAAGCAAATGATTTATTTAATTCCAATAAATTATCTAATTATTATATCCAAGAAACAAACGATGAATTATTAAATATTATGCTTAATGGTAATAATTTAAAAGAATATATTTTTAAAAAATAAAAACTATGTATACAAAAACAGTAGAATTAAATAAAGAATTAAAAAATATTAATAATAAAGGTATTTCATTACAAGTCTTAATGCGAGAAACATTATTAAAAGATTGGTTAAAAACAGAAAGTTTATTAGATCGTTTATCTGGTACATTAAGAAAAAACGCAAGAATTGGATTTAAATACAATTCTCAATTAGAACAAGAAGCAATTTGTCAAACGTTAGGATGGGGTTTTGAATTATTACCAACAACATATTTAACATTTAATGTTGCTATATCTGAAGGTGATTGTCACTCTATTACAGAAGTTGGTTGGCATTTTGATAGATTATTAAGTGTTCATATATTCCCTGAAGATATATTTGAATTAAAATATATTAATATTCAAGATATAGAAGGAAATATAGAAAGACAAGGTATTGGTATTATAGTAAAAGAAACATCAATACAATGGATTGGTAATAGTAAATTATGTTTTGCATTATTGACAGAATATAATAATAAAACAAAAGAATGGTCTGAGTGTGTAAATCCTTTTTAAATGAATATATCAATAGATCCAATATCATGTAAAATATTAGATAAATATTTATATCAAGATAATAATTTAAAAACATTTTCTAATTGTAAAATTATTGGTGTTTCGTCTTATTTGAATCAAACATTAACATTTCATGCACTGATTGATAATGGTTCAATATATTCAGATTTACCTATAATTGCGTTTTTTAAATCATATGTAAATAATGATTTTAAACTAGAAGATGTTTCTAATTTTAATTGTAAAACATTAGATATTGATATTTTTAATTTTAATATATTATTAGAAAAAAATATTAATGTTTTTATACAAAATAAAAAACAATGGTATGTTGGTAAATATTTATTATCTATAGATTTTTATAGTGGTAATGAATTATTTCATTTAATTGAAATAAACAATAATACGTTTGGTTTATTTCCTAATCATAAAATAAATATTTATAAAAAAAATTTACCAGATTATAAAAAAAATAAAAATATATGGGCTATATAATAAATTTATAAGAAAAAATAGTTATGTATTAAATATTTTTTGTATATTTGTAAAAAAAATAGTTATGAAAAACTGTATTGATAAAACTAAATTAAAAATAAATTTATTAAAAAATGAATATAGATGTGGTTTAATGCCAGATGAACTTTTAGTTTATTTTGTTAAAAATTTTCATGATATTCATATTTCTAAATATAAAAAATCATTAACTGTTTATAATAAACCTAAATATACAGATAAATGTATTAGAATTTCTGATTATTGGCGTTTAACTAATACTAAAGTTATTAATAAAGATGGTTCTGAATATATTCATGATAATACTAAAAAAACTATTTCGGTTGGTGAATATGATTTAAAAACACAAACATATGTAATTTTTAAATCATATGAAAAATTAGAAAAATATAGAATTTCTAAATTTTTATTAGAAACAGTTAGATATGAACATGATTTAGAATTTATTAAATCTAAATATTTTGATAATCCTGAATTATTAGAAATTTCTTTAAAATCTAGAATATCTAGACATGAAAATATTATTAATAACTCAAATAAAAATATAATTAATTTATATACAAAAAATAATGGGTAGAATTAACCAAATTTTATATAATAATCATAAAATTTATGTTTATTGTAATTCAGATACACAACAAGATATTTCTATTACAAGAGATGGTTATGTTGTACAGGGAGCTTACTCAAATACAGATTTTTCAAATAGTAAATATAATGTAAAAGATTATATAGTATTAAAATTAAATACTGAAAAAATTGAAAAAAAGAAAAAATATTTAACAGAATTAGGTTTTGATGTTACACATAGTTGTAATGACACATTAATAACTTTTTTAAATAATGAAGAAATAGATATTAAATTAGGATTTAATTATTTTATTCTGATACCTAAAATAAGTAAATCTATTAAAGGTATTAAAAGAGAATTAGAATTTAATTTAATTGATGAAACTTTTTTAAATACTAAAACGTATAAATTAGATGTTTATTCGACACCTATGACATTAGATGTTGAAGATATTGTATATATTATGGATATACCAGAATGGATTTATAATAAAGCCATGTCACATATAGATACAGATAGAAGACCTAAATATAAACAAATAGAATCTTTAACTATCGGTAATTTAAGAAGTGTATTAAAAAATATAGAATTAACAGCTTTAGATATATTTAATATTGAAAAACAATCTTCTAAATATGAAAAAAAGATTTTAATTAATTTTAAATCTAATAGTGAAAATAAACGTGATACATTTAATCACGGATATTTAGGACAACAAATAAATACAAGATATTCATATACTGTATTATATTCATATAAATCAAATTTTAAAACTGAATACTTTACATATAAAAAATTAGATTTTAATGGTGTTCAAGATTTACAAGAAAAAAATATAAAATCATATTTTTTAAATAAACCAGATGGTATTATTTTAAATTGGACCCAAGAAGGAGAAGATTTTTTAAAAGATTTACATGATAATTTTTTAACTTTATCAAATAACTTAAATAATTTCTTAGAAAATTTAGATGAAGAAAAATTAAATTTATTAATTTCAAATAATCAAAGACTTTTAAAATAAAAATGTCTATATTAGTAAAAAAAAAAAATAATTATGATAAAAAATAAATATGAAGCGTTCTTATTAGGTTTTGCTGTTGGAGCAATTATATTTTGTACTATTTTTTCATATATAATAGGAAAATTATAAAAATGGATAAACTAAAAATGTATAAGAATATTTTAGAATCTTATAATAATAAAAATTCAGAATATTCGTCTTTACGTATATGTGATATTATACAAGGTATATTATTAGTAAATGGTATATTAAAACCAGGTGAACCTTTTAATTTTAAAAATATAGAATATACTAGAAAATATTTTTTATTTTGGAAAAAAACATTTATCCGAAAACAATCATATAAAGAATTAATAATTGAAAAATTTAACGAACTTATAAATAAATTAGAAAATGAATAAATTAAATAGTAAACAATTAATCATGTTATTAATTGTTATGGTATGTATATTATTTTCACTAATATATGTGATTACATCTAGATATAATAAATATATTGATAATTACATTATTGAAAATAAAATAGAAGTAAAAGAAAAAATAAATCATTATACTATTATTGGTACGCCATATTATTATAATAATAATAATACCGTTATTGTTGAAGTTAAATCTAAATCTGATACAACTTATTGGTTTAGACAAAATTTTTATAAATACGATGTTCTTAAAACAACAAAATAAAAAATAGTTAGAAATTTTAAATAAAATGTAATTTATTTAAAATTTATTTGTATATTTGTATTGTTCAATTAATAATTAAATTACAAACATGAAATTAACTATCGAAATAAAGCCACAAGTTATCAATGCTAAGACTAAATATAATTTGGTCCAAACCGTTAATAAGTATAAAAAAACACAATATTCTGTAAGTAATGTATTAGGAATAACATTAACTAATACTATTGAAAGTGGTGGTAATATTATTATTACAACACAATTTCAAAAAAAGAATAAAAAAACAGTTCAAAAGAAACGTAAAGATTCTAAATCTGAATATGGAAAACGAACAGTTTCTAAAATTATTCAAGAAAAAGGATGGACTTGTAATATTTATACTATTCCGTTAATGATTTTGAAAGATAAAAAAGTCAAAGAAGTTAAAGTTGGATATGATGGTAAAACGGTGTACACATTGGCTGATGGTACAAAAACTAACCATAATTTTGTAAAGTTGAAATAAAATGAAATATCAAATATTTGGATCAGAAGATTCACAAGATGTAGATATAATGGTATTTGTAGATGAAATGAAATCTATAAAAGAAAATCATGATTTAGTTAAAAAATTAAATCATGATTTTTCTAGTATGTATGATAAAAAAATCAATACAAATTTAGCTGTATTACATCAAGGTATGATTATTTCAGTATTTAAAGGTACTTTAGATGAGTGTAACAACTCATTATTTTATACATATAATAATCATCAACAAAAATTTCCTAATGTTATAGAACGATTATATGATCGTTCTTATAAATCAGAATATTTTTATATAAAATTAAAAAGAATTTCTAGATTCATTTTATCTTTTTTTTCGAGAGAACAAGAATTAAGACATAAAGTAAAACCAGCATTAAAAGGTGATTTAATTGAAAGATTAAATGTTTTAGAATTAATAGATTTTAAAAAATATAATACATTTGATCATAAAAAAGAGTCAAATGTAGATATATATAAAACATTATCTTTTCAATTTGCACAAATATTTGGTCTATTTGGTAATAAAGAAATATATTCTAAATCTGATGCTAAATTAGTGTTTAAACAATTATCTAATATGTTAGATAGAAAAGAAATGACAGAAAATGATTATATGATTTTACAAAATTCATTAGAATTATTTATAAAATTATGTAAAATTGAAATAGAACAAGGAAGAATTAAAAATTTAAAAGAAGAATTAAATGTATAACGAACAAGAATTAAGAGACGCGTTTCAAGCAGGACAAGAATTAGGTGCATTTGTTGCATCAAATAATTATTTTAATAAACCATTAGATGAAGATGAATTTATTAAAAGTATTAAATTAAAACATGAAAAGGAAAAATATGGTTCTTTAACTTATAAATATATTAAAGATAATTATGGGTGGGACACTTTTTGTTTTATTACTGGACATATCAATGATAATACTATCTATGATGATGATCAGCTTATCCAAATTCCATGAAAAAATTTAATAAAAATACTATATTAGATTTTGGTAAACATCAAAATAAAACTATTAAAGATTTATTTGATCAATCAGAATATGCATATATTTATTGGATGATTGATAATATACCTGGCGAATATTCTGATGATATTATTATTGAATTAGAACATTTAGAACAAGAAAATAATGACATACGTAATGAATTTATCTATAAATAGTATTTAATTAAAAAATAATTTATATATTTGTAACATGAAAAAATTAGGAATACAATTATTGTTAGAATTACATGGTTTACAACATACTGTAGATTATCTTAAATTGATATATAAAGAATCAGGAAATTTAGTTTTATTTAAATATAGACAAATTGAAGCTGATTGGACAAAAAAAGAATTATTAGATTGTCGTGGTATTATTTTAGATAGACGTAATTTTTGGTCAGTTGTTGCTTTTCCATATAGTAAATTTTTTAATATAGGTGAAGGATATTGTGCAGACATAGATTGGAATACTGCAAAAATATATGAAAAATTAGATGGTTCATTAATTAATTTATATTGGTATAATAATCAATGGAATGTTCAAACTTCAGGTATGATTGATGGTAAATCTTTTTCTAATAATGCTATTTCAACATTTGAAAGTTTAGTTTGGAAAACTGTAGAAATTATGTATGGTTCTAAAGAAGAATTTATTTCAAGATTAGATACAGAAAATAATTATATGTTTGAACTATGTACACCAGAAAATATTGTAGTTACACCACATAAAGATTATGTGATGAAATTACATGGAGTTCGTAATATGAAAACTTTTCAATTTCAAGATATTGAAAATTTTAATTTAGTAATTACTAAATCATATCCTTTAAAATCTATTAAAGATATGACAGATTCTTTTGATTCAATGCCATGGACCGAAGAAGGATATGTAGTTTGTGATGCTAATTTTAATAGAGCTAAAATAAAAAATCCTAAATATGTTGCAGTACATCATGTCTCTACTGGTGTAAGTCCATATTCAATCATGTCAGTCATTAAAACAAATGAAATTGATGAATTTTTAGCTTACTTTGCACATAGAAAAGATGAAGTTATGTTCTTAAAAGAAGGTTGGGATAAATGTGTTAAAGAATTAACAGATTATTATAATACTATTAAACATATAGAAACAGATAAAGAATTTGCATTAACAATTCAAAATGAAAAAAATCTAAAAAGAGATTTTAGATCAATTATGTTTAATTTACGAAATAAAAATATATCTGTACATGACGCTATGTGTAATTTACATAATGGAAATCATGGATTTTGGTTTAATTATTTACATGAAAAATAAAAAAATATGTCAAACGATAATATTATTAATGAAATTAGACAATTAGATAATGAAATTTTATCTTTAACTAATAGAAAAAAAGAATTAAACACAATTATATTTAATTCTTCATATATTAAAGATAAAATTTTATCTAAATATAAAAGAAAATATGAAAGAAAAAATAAAAGAAATATTTAAATTAGCTAAAGGTGAATCTGAATGGTTAAAATATTATGGACATAGAGAATCTAGAAATGAAGAGACATTTCTAGACTTTTTGTTTTATGAACGTATGTACTCTATAGGGTATTGTAAAGTACCAACACCTTTATATATTAGGTGTCCTCTAGGATATGTTAATAGTTTAGATGTAAAATATAGCACGAAAATACAAACAGGTCCTAGAAATCATTCTAAACATATATATACGTGTTTAGAATTTGTTATTTATAATAAAATAGATGGATATTTAGAATTAATTAAATTTATAAAATCATGAGTAAAATAATAGTACACAATTTAGATGAATATTTAAATATTGATTTATTATTAAATGAAAATTTAAAAGTAATTTTATATAATAATCATAATAAAAATCCTGAATTTGGTGATAATTATATAAAATCATGTTCTCCTAAAAAATATTATATAGGTGAATATATAGAAAAAACTAATCAATTTAAATTATTTTCTAGAAATAATTTTGTAAAAGAATATAATTCTTTTACATATATAAAAGACGATAAAAGAATTACAGAAAAAAATAAAATAATTGGATATTTTTATAATAAATATAATCATACATTATTACCAATTTTGAATATAAATAATGTATATTTTTTTACTATTTTAGATTATACAAAAGGTGAATTATGTTTTGATTATAAGTTTAATGAATATAATAACATTTTTCTAATTGATAAAAATAATAAAAATTTACAAAAAGATTTATATAATTTTTTAATTAAATTTAAATTAATTTCTTCATCTGAAAATAATATTAAATGTAATTTATGTACATTTAATTTAGAATCAAAAAATAAATGTAATCATTTTTTTAATTGTTATTACAATTATGATTACATTTATACAAAAAAATAAGAATGTTTGAATTTAAAAACCAAAATAATCTTTGATCCTAAAGAATTAACTATAAAACATAAAAAAACAAGCAATTTATGAAAAATGTATTTAATATGAATCTAAATGTAATATACATCGGTTATGTACTATTTCTGTAGTTTGTCTTAATTCATTTGATTTTTATTTAATTAATAAATTTTAAATAAAAATATTAATTTATATAATTGTAAAAAAATATTGAAATGAGAACATTAGAACAAATAATTGAATTAGAAGGATTAAAAACAAATAGTAAGAATTTAAAACAATTCTTTTATGATAAATATATACGAAAAAATATAAATTATACTTTTCTATATAAATATCCTGAATTAATCCTAATTTTCAAAAATTCTAAAAAATTAAATATAAATTATTTAAATTGGTATAATATTTCTATGTATCGAAATCTAAGTGAATCTTTCATTAGAGAATTTAAAGATAAAGTAAAATGGTTTTATATTTCATTAAATCAAAAATTAAGTGAAGAATTCATTAGAGAACATCAAGATAAAGTAATTAGGTCTAATATTTCAGCTAATCAAAATATTTCATCACATCAAAAACTATCTGAATCTTTCATTAGAGAATTTCAAGATAAACTAGATTGGTCATATATTTCATTTTATCAAAAACTTTCAGAATCTTTTATAAAAGAATTTAAAGATAAAGTAAACTGGAATGCTATTTCAATGACTCAAAAACTTTCAGAAGAATTTATTATAGAATTTAAATATAAAGTAAATTGGTCTAATATTTCTAAGTTTCAAAAACTTTCTGTAGAATTTATTAAAGAATTTAAAAATAAAGTTAATTGGGAATATATTTCAGTTTATCAAAAACTTTCAGAATCTTTTATAAAAGAATTTAAAGATAAATTATATTTATCTAAAATAGAAGATAGTTGGTTGTATAAGGATGAATCTTTTAAAAAGAAAGCAATTATAGAATCAGGATTATATGATTGTCATGATGACTATTTTATAGCATATAAAGGTATTCGGTCAGATCGATATAGTAATTATAACTTTCAATACCAATACTTACCTAATGAAACATATACATGTAATGCTGACCATTCTGACGATGAAAATTCATTTGGTCTTTCAGTTTGGACTAAAGAAGAAGCAACAAGATATTGTAATGAATTAGTAGTTAAGGTACAAGTATTTTATAAAGATGTAGCTAGAATGGTTCACTATAACGGTAAAATTCGTTGTACTAAAATTACAATCCTAAATTAAAACATATTTTATATAATTGTTATTATAATTATGTTTATATTTACACAAAATAATAAAAATGTTTGAATTAAAAACTAAAATAGTCTTTGATCCTAAAGAATTAACAACAAAACATAAAAAACAGGCCGCTTGGAAAAATGTAGTTATATGTGAAACTAAATGTAATATGCATGAATATTACGCATGGATTATTCAAAAAAGATTTAATTTAATTTTAAATAAACCTATTAGAAATCCACACATAACTATTATTAATGATATAGTTAATGATAAATACGCGTATGAAGAATTAAAAAAATTACTAAATGGTAAAGAATTAATTTTTAAATACGATCCTACATTAATAAGAACTAATGGTAAACATTGGTGGATTAAAGCAGAATGTGATGATGTAGCAAATATTAGAACTATAGTTGGATTAAATCCTAAACCAACTTTCGGTTTACATATTACTATAGGTTTAGCAAATGAGAAAAATATAGATCATTCAAACTATATTTTAAAAGAAGTAATAAATAGATTTAACATATAAAAAATGGAACAAAAACATATTAAAAATATAAATATATCTCTATCTGAAAATTTGGAATTTTCAAATGAAAAACCAAATTATAAACATATTGTTTTTGATGATTTAAATATTGAAAACAAACATGATGATATTACAAATATTATAAAATTATCTATTCAAAATGTATTTAATTACGAAATTGTATATAATTTAGAATGTGAAAATAAAAGAATAATATTAAAAATAAATGATTTAGATATTATTATAAATATAAATTATAGTTATATTTCTTCAGATATATTTAATTATAATTATAAAAGACCACAAAAATTATCAAATATAAAAATATTAGAAAATATTTATAAACTTCATAAAGATCATTTACAAATAAAAGAACAAAATGAAAAAATTAATAAACAAATTTTAAAGTTAGATAAAGATTTCGAATATTATTATAAATCTGATAATTATATAGTTTTAAAATATATAAAATATAATATAATGTTTAAAGTGTCATTTGATTTTGAATTTATATCATATTTAGAACATGAAGGTGAAACTTATTCTAATGGTTCTGAAGAAATTACAACAAATGATATTCTTGATAGAATTAAATATTATACTAATATATATAAATCTATTGATATTATTAAAGAAAAATTGAAATTATTAAAATAAATTTGTTATATTTGTAAAAAAAAAATAACGGATATGGAAACTTTATCATCAAGTAGAACTACTAAATTCACCCCAGAAGAAGCAATCGCTTTTGTAAACTCATTAGACATAACTTACAAAGAGCTCAAAATCACTAAAGCATTATTCAACAACAAAAACACTCAACTAACTTCAGAAATTGGGACAGGTGCAGGTTGTGGACAACGATTAATTCGTATTGTCAATAACAAACGTACACACGATTTCATATTTAACCGCACTAATGGGAGAACAACAGTTTATATTGAAAACAACAACTCAAAATGCTCACGTATAGTTTTTGAAAATGATGAGCAATTTAGTAAGTTTGTTGATTATGTTGTTGACACAATAGGTTTTGGTTTAGTCTACACAGATTATTACAGAGCTAGAACAAAAGACGGTGAACGTAAAGATTCAGGTTACTACGAAGTCAGTGAAAATCTAGGGCGTACAATGTGTTCAACTGAAGCTGACTCGATAATCAAACAATCGCTTAAATTGTCTAAATAATAATATCATTAATCTAGAACTCACAACAAAAATAGCTAACGCTAATGATACACTAACAACATCAAACGACTATTCTGGTCGTTTGATGTAATGAATGAAAATAAAAGTTATAAAAAAATACATATTTATTGATATTATTAAAGAAAAATTGAAATTATTAAAATAAATTTGTTATATTTGTAAAAAAAAAAAAAATATGAAATTAACTACAGAATTTGCAAATAAAGTTTATGATATTTTAGTTAAATTTGGTAATGCACTAGAAGATGAACGAGATGATTTTATTTATCATCATACAGAAACAAATATATGTACAGAATGGAGATTTCGTGGAAAATTTGGTTTTGGTGGAAAATACAGAAGTACTTGGAATGGTGTAACAGCATATTCTGAATCTATTACACCTGATATGAAAAAAGATTTAGATATTATTAATTTAGAACTGAAAAAAATATGATTAAAATTACAGCACAAGTAATTATTTTAAACAAATTAGGTCAAGTTTTATGTGTTTCACGTAAAACAGATCATTCTGATATGGGCTTACCTGGTGGTAAACAAGATCCAGAGGATTTTGGTAATGCATTATATACAGCAATTCGTGAAACCAAAGAAGAAACTGGTTTAGATGTTAAATATGAAGATATGAAACTTGTTTTAGCTATGCATAAATATGGGTCAATGTCATATACATTTTATGCTACTAAATATACTGGTGAAATTAATCATAATGAACCACATATTGTTAAATGGGGTACATTTAATGATTTATTTAATGGTAGTTTTGGTAAATATAATGAATTAGCTTATGATTCATTAGTAGATATGAATGTTGTTCCTAATTTAAATTAAAATGATAAACTTTATAATTTATTTTGTAGTTGGTTTTACTATATTTTTTTGTTTTTATGTATTAATGTTTTTATTTATAAATAAACAAAAAAAGACAAATGAACTAGTTAAAATTACATATGTTCCTCCTATTGATATTGTATTTAATGTTGACAATTTTAATAAGTGGTTTATAAATAAAAATAATAATGCGGTATATTGTCATATTGGTATTTATTTGAGATGTGATAAATTATCAGAATCTATGATAATTGATTATTTAGAAAAAGTTTTTAATATTAAAAATCCAGCATTTTTATGGGAACACCATTTATCACATATATTAATATCAAATTTTTATAACGATATTAGAAAAGATTGGTTAAAACAATTAGAAGAAAAAAATAATTAAAAAAAAAAAAATATATTAATTAAAATATTTTTTGTATATTTGTAAAAATATTAATTCTTAAAAATATAAAATATGAAAATTAGTCAAAAATTAACAATACGAGAAGTTGACAGTTTAGATAAATATTTACATGATATTACAAAAAATCCAAATTCTAAAGTTTTATCTAAACAGGAAGAATTTGATTTATTTCAAGAATACGAATTAACAAAAAATCCTAAAATTCAAGAGCGTATTATTTTATCTAATTTAAGATGGGTAATTTCAGTTGCTAAACAATATACATTTAAAAAAGCACAAGTAAGTGATTTAATTAATGAAGGAAATATTGGATTAATTGAAGCCTTTTCTACATTTGATTATAAATTAGGATTTAGATTTATTTCGTATGCTACTTCTTATATTAGTAAAAACATTAAATCTTATCTATCTAACACTATTTCTGATGTTGTATTACCAGCAAATAGAAACAGAGTTAAAAAGATTATTTCTATTGCTAAATCAAATTTATATAAAGAAGGTATTTTTGAACCTACACTAGATCAATTAGTATTAGAATATAATAAACTAAAAGATAAAGTTGATCCTATTATTTCATCTTTGTATTTATATGAAATGGAATTACAAAATAATGGGTATGTTTCATCTGATACAGTACTTTCTGATGATAATGATTCATATACTTTAGAATCAACATTTGTATCAAGTTCTAATTATAATGCTGATTCTAATATTAAGGAAACAGAAAAAAAACAAGAAATTATTAATAATTTAAAAAGAATTTTAAATGAACGTGAAAGTAATGTTATTTTACATTTATTCGGTATTATTTCTGGTGATGAAATGACATTAGAACAAACTAGTCAAGTTTTAGGTTATACACGTGAACGTGTAGGACAAATTAAAGATATAGCTATTAAAAAATTAAAAAACCATAAACAATTATTATTTAGTATATTAGGTTCATCTAAAGATAATATTAACCAAAATAAACAATATCATGAAAATATCTAATAATATATTAATAGGTGTAAATATAAAAAGATATGCCGATTTTTATAATCATATTGTTTTATATAATGATATTTTAAATAAAAATTTCAAAGAATTAGAAAATCATGAATTAATTGGATTAGTTATAAATCACGATAAAGAAAATGTTTATGAATATTATTATACAAAATATAATAATGTAGTATTCTTATTATTATCGATAACAAATATAAAATCTAAATATACTGAATGGTCAAGTATAGATAAAACATCAGATGAATTAATGTTTGAAAATATAAGATCACATAAATATATTTTTGATGTAGAATATTATATAAAAAATACATAAATGTACGATAAGAAAAAAAAATACACAATTTTAAAATTAATATCTATTTTAGTTTTAGGATATTGTTTATATTACACATCTAATGATTGGTATCATTATGCTAAAGATGGATATAAATCTGGTTTTAATGAAACAGAAGTTAAAGATTCTATTTCAATTATAGATCCTAAAATTGATTCTTTAATTATAGAAAATACTAATTTAAAAAATACACATAAATCAATTTTAGATTCTATTAATTTAGAAATTAGTAAAAATTATTATATGTATAAATATAAATTAGATTCCTTAATATTAGAAAATAAATCTTTAAATATAAAATAAATGTTATATAGTAAATTAAAAAGAACTTGGACAAATGGTTATGCTAATAATATTCCAAATTTTAAAAAAACATTTCCTGAATTATCACATATTAATAGTGAAGAATTGTGTGATAGATTAATTGAATTAGATATTGATTTTTATCATGAAGAAAAAGTTCCAGTTAATTTTTGGACAAGATTAACATTACCTATAGCGTTAATTGTAATATTATTTATGTTTATTGGATTACCTATTAATTTTATTATTAAAGGCGAATGGGGTTATTCATTAAATGAAAAAAACCATGTATTAAATTGGTTTAGATCATTAAGACTACAATAAAACATTATGGAAAATATAGATTATAAATTATTACGTGCAGATATTAATGAAGCTTTATCATCTATTTCTACTAAATATAATATTCGTTCTTTAATTGTTAATGAAATTAAGAATAAGAAAAAATCATTAGAAATTAAATTAATATCTGATCCATATTTAACTGAAGAATATAAAAAAGAAATAGATGAATTTTGTAAATTAAATGATTTACCTTTAGATACATATGATAAATATTTTGTTTATCAAAAAAATAAATATCATGTACATTCAATTAATAGTAGCCAAAAAAAACCAATTAAATTAATTAGATTAAAAGATGGATTTGTTTTAAATTGTACTGTAGATATGTTTAAAATTTATTCAAACGAAAAACCTAAAAATAAAAAATTATGAAAATTATAGACACGTTAATTAATAAAGGAGATATTAATCAAGTAAAATATTTTATTAATGAAAATTATAAAATTATTATTTTACCTTATAATGTGAATAAACCATATATTTTCTTTTCAATTGAAAATGAAGAATTTAAAGAAATGAAAATGAATGGTTTATCTAGTTTAGGATCATTTGTAAATTTATCATTTTCAGATGAATCTGAAGAAAATGGTTTTGTAATTCATTATAATAATGATCAAGCATATTTGGAAATAAAACAAGGTTGGAAAAATACAATTGGACATTTCTTAAATACACATATCATTGAAGATTTAAATATTGATTTTATTCCATTTGAAAATCCTACTATTATTGAATCTACATATGTATCAAATACAGGAATGAAATTTATTATCACTAGACCTAAAACACATTGGACTTATGATGATTTTCATATAACTATTAAAGATGCTAATGATATTATTATTTCAGAATTAGATTGTATATCTCTAGATAGATATAGAGATGGTGGAACAACATATTATACAACAAAAGAAGGTGTATTATTTACTCCATCTTGTTTTGATAAAAATAAAAAAGCTAATTGGCAAGAAAAAATATATTTAGAAAGATTAGATTAAATGTTATAAATTCAAATATTTTTTGTATATTTGTAGTGTTCAATAAATATTATGGAAAAAACATATATAGAAAACCATTTTTTAATTAATCCATTTTGGAAAACTTATTTTTTAAGTAAGTTTCCAAAATGGACAGTTGAAAAATATATAAAAAACGCTTGGTCATTATTTGAAAGTAATGGGTATCGATATGAAATAAATAGATATTCAGATAATCCTGATAGTAATTTATATAACGCTGTTAAATATATAGATTTATTTTCTGATGATACTGATAAATCATTTATTGTTGGACGTGGTGATGTTACATATGATTCTGCTGTTGAACAATTATTAATTATGGTCATATGTGATTATCATGTTGACTTTAAAACATTTAAATAAAATGATAAATTATACTAAAATTGTAGTTTTCGAAAATGATTCAGAATTTCAAGGATTACCATATATTATGAATATTCTACAATCAAATGAAACAGTTAAATTTGATGTTATGTGGAATTTTTCTAATTTATTTCTACAAAAAAATATAGAAGAAACATTTAAAAAATTATCTGAAATAGATAATACTAATACTATATGTTTAGCTAATCCATCTTTTGTTGGGGCTGGAAATTCATTAGAAAATTATTTTACTATTTTTTTAAAATTAAAAGAATTAAATGTAAAATTAAATTTAGCTATTATTTATAATGAAGGATTTTTTATTAAATTATTGAAATTTTTATATAAAGAAGACAATTATTTAAAGAAACAAAATAATCATAGAATTTTAAAAGAAATTTTAGATTTTCATGATATTTATGAATTAGATAGTTCTGATATAAACTTAAAAAAGGCCAAAATTTCAGAAACATATAAAAAAGTAAATTTTGATGATTTACTTAAATATTATGTTGAATCACATAGAAAATTAGAAAGAACTAAATTTAAAATTAAGAGTTCTGGTGAAGTTTATAATTGTGTATATGTAAATCATCATATTGATAATTTAGATGAATTAAAAGTAACATTAGAAATACCTAATAATTATAATAATTCATATTTTTTAAATGAGTTAGAACGTTTAAATTAAATATTATGAAAATAACATCAAAAAAACCAAAAGGACAAAGAATTTTTAAATGTTTACATTTTCCATATAATTCTTGTGGAAAAATAATTAAAATTAGAAGACCTTATTGGATTGAACCAGTTGGAAATAATTGGTGGTTTGATATAAAATTAGGAGATTGGGTACAAGGATATAATGGTAAAGGTGGTATGACTACATCATATTATTCGATGCGTCATGATGGATTTAATGATGTTTATTCATTAAAAGCAGTAAAAAAATTAGTTGCTAAATGGAATGTTCCTAAAGGAACTAAGTTTAGAGCTAGTTTACCTTTTGTTGGACATGATTTCTTTTTAACAAAATAATTTTTTTTATTGAAAAATAATTTGTATATTTGTATAACTTAAAAACAAAGAAATGGCTAACACATTAGATTTATCAAAATTAACTACAGACGAACAAACATTTTTAAAAGCTAAAGCTACTTATTATATAGGTGAACCTATCATGTCAGATGAAGAATTTGATATTTTAGAAGAAAATTTACGTCTATTAGATTCTTTTGTTGTTGATATAGTTGGTCAAATTAAAATTAAAGGAAATAAAGCTATAATTAGTAGAGGTAAAATTAAATTTTTACCACATAAAACACCAATGGGGTCTTTAGCTAAAATTCAATTTAAACCTAACTATGTACCATATATTGAATTTTCATCGTGGATTATTTCAGCATTACAAAAATTAAATAATGAAGATCAAGATATTGAATTTGGTCCTAAATTAGATGGTAATGCTATTAATTTAACATATGAAAATGGTAAATTAATTTCAGTTACATCTAGAGGTGATGGAACTGAAGGACAAGATTATACATTAGCATTTTCACAAAATGTACCTAATTATATTAAAGGTTTTACTGGTGAAATTAGAGGTGAAGCTGTAATTGATGTATATTTATTTGATACCACTTATGGTGTTAATTCTAATGCGGTTAAAAAATATGCTAATCCTAGAAATTTTGTTGCTGGAGCTTTAACTAAAGGTGATAAAAATGTATGTGCCGATATTGATTTTGTTGCTTTTCAAATTGTTGATTTTGTTGGTGATACGTTAACACAATTAATTAAATGGAATTTTAATGTTTTAAATTTTATTAAAACATATAATACTAAAGATTTATTATCAGATATTAAAACATTTGAAAAAATGTATGCTGAATTTAAATACTATAGAGAAAATTCTAAATATCAATTAGATGGTATTGTAGCAAAAATGCCAGAAAAAGTTAGAAATGATATTGGTGGAACAGCACATCATCCGTATTGGGCATTAGCAATTAAATTTGAAACTAAAGCAGTTTATACTAAAGTGTTAGATATTGAATGGTCTTTAGGTAAAAGAGGTCAATTATCGCCAGTAGCTATTTTAGAATCTGTTGAATTATTAGGAACTATGGTTTCTAGAGCATCGGTTTATAATGCAGACTGGATGATTAAAAAAAATTGTTATCCTGGTGCAGTAGTTAGTTTAATTAAAAGTGGTGATATTATTCCCTGCATAATTGAAGTTATTAGTTCACCAATTGATATTATATAATATCACCACTTTTAATATGATAATAATTCATAATAAAAATAAAAAAGAATATATTGATGACGGGTGGTCCGCTGGTATGTTAAAAATAAATAAGAAAAAATAACAAATATTAAAAAATTATTCATATATTTGTAAAACAAAATATAAATATGAAAAATATAGAAGTAGAAATACCTAAAGAAGTTCAAAAATATTTCCCAACAATATGGAACGGACAACGGGTTTATTTTGATGGAGTTCAATTAATGGTTGACAATTTTGAAGATACTGATGAATTTAAATCACTTAAATTACATAATTCTATAGTTGCATTAGGTATCAAAGGAATCGGTCCAGCTACGGCAATTAAATTACATAAAGCAAATATTGATTTATTTACTTTATTATCTCAAAATGCTATAGGTTTAAAAACATTACTTTTAAAAAGTCCAGAATTTAAAGAAGGTAGAGATTTAGAAATCTTAATTCAAAATGTATTTGATTTAACTGAAGTTGAATTATGGTCAGTTATTTATTCATTAGGATATAGAAATTGTGGTAAAACAATTTCTAAACAATTAGCTAAATGGTTTATTAATATAGATTATGATTTTAAAGGTTTAGAAAAACAAGTAGTAGAAAACTTTATTAATTCACAAGAAGCACAAACAGAACTTATAGAATTAGTTTCTATATTGAACATGAATAATGTTCATGTAATTAATCCTACCGCACCTAAAGCAGGTATAATCACATTTGAAATGAGTGGTGATTGTTCTACACACTCAAGTAAAAATGAATTTAAAAGAGAAGTTGAAAGTTCTGGTAAATGTATTCATTCATCTTTAAATAAAGATACAACATATTTGATCACTGCATCACTCGCATCACAAACAACTAAAATGATTAAAGCTGAAAAAAACGGAACAAAAATTGTTACTTATGAACAATTTTTAGACATCATTGCATCTTTATAAAAAATATTATTAATTCTAGAATTTTAATTAAAAATAAAAAAAAATCAAATAATATTATTTATTTGATTTTTTTTGTTATATTTGTATTATATAAATAAAAACAATATGAAAGAAGATCAATTAATAACATATGAAACTGTTAAATTATTAGAAAAAATTGGATTTTCTATTGAACCATATATAAAATTAGGCGAATTAAAACAAACACATAATTGGCATAAAGAACAATTAAATACAATATCCGTTTGGTATATTAATATTACACAGTCCACATTACAAAAATGGTTGAGAGAAGATCATAGCAGACATCCAGTTATTCATAAAGTAGTATCAAATGGTGTTATTACAGGCTATTCTTACAAAGGTACTCCTTGGGATAAAAAAGAAACATACGAAGAAGCTTTAGAAGAATGGTTACAAGAAGAGTTAAAATTAATTAAATTATGAAACCAACATATATAACATTTGAACAAGCTAAATGGCTTAAAGAAAAAGGATTTAATGTACCTGTTTATGATTTTTTCTTTTTTAATACATCTGAAAAAGGTTATGGTTTTTCTTACACAAAAGAAAAAATTAATCATAACAATAATAGTAACCTATTTTATTATTCACGTCCTGAACAACACCAAGTAGTAGAATGGTTAAGAGTTAATCATGGTATTTGGATTGAAGTTCATGGGTGGACTAATCAACCAGTTAATAAAGAGATTTGGAAAGAATGTTACCAATCATTTATAAATGGTGATGCAACAAATGTTTCTATTTTCAAAACACCACAAGAAGCATATTCAGCAGCATTTGATTACATTAGAAATAATAATTTAATAAACTAATGGATATAACATGTGGTATATTTTTATTTGATAAGAATAATAAATTATTAATTGGAAAATCAACTGGAGGAAATAATTGGTCTATACCTAAAGGACTTATAGATATTGGTGAAGAATTTAGTGAATGTGCTGTTCGTGAATTTGTTGAAGAAACAGGAATAGTTCTAAATAAATCTGATATAACATTTATAGATAAAGAAACATATAAAAATAAAAAGAAAGTTTTATATGCGTATGTTTTAAAATCTGATAAAACTAAAGAAGAATTTGGTACACCTATTTGTAATTCTATGGTATTTATAGAAGGTAAAAAACCGTTTCCTGAAATAAATAAATTCGAATGGGTTACTATAGAAGAAGCTATAATTAAATTACATCATACACAAATAAATATATTAAAAAATTTTTTTATTTAATTATTTTTTAATATATTTGTCTTATGGAAAAAATATTAAAATTTTCTTTACCACTTAAAGAATCTGTTTCTTTAAGTTTACCTAAAAATTCTAAAATAATTAGAGTTGATTGTATAGATGGATTACCTTTTTTATGGGCTATTTGTAATATAGAAAATGAATATGAAAATATTCATTTAGAAATGTATAAAACTGGTCAAGAATTTAAATCAAATTCAAATAATTTACAATATTTAGGTAATTGTAAATTGTTTATAGGACAAGAGTTGTGTATTTATATTTTTAAAAATATTTAATATGAAATATGGTGATTTACCTAAAGTTATTTCTACTAATTTACAAGTGGATTGTAAAGAAATGTTATTTTATCAATATTTACCTATTAAATTATCAAATAGTTCAAATATTAAATATGAAAAAAGATTAAGTGTATTTGATACATTAATTAATAATTGTATTTTAGATTTTAATAAAACTTTAAATTCATTTAAAGAGTTTGAAGAATATTATATTTATTTGACAGTTAAACATATGTATCAGTTAAAAAACTCATCATATAATAGAACCGGTTATCATTCAGATGGATTTTTAACTAACGATATTAATTATATTTGGTCTAATATAAACCCTACTGTATTTAATATTTCAGATTTTGATTTAACTTTAGATGATAAATTATCATTGATAGAAATGAAAGATCAAGCAAATCCACAATTTGATATTATGTTTGCTAATAATACATTATTAAAATTAGATCAATATAATATACATAAAGTTAATGATAAAATTAAAGAAGGAATGCGAACTTTTTTTAAATTATCTTTCAGTAAAGATAAATATGATCTTATTGGAAATAGTCATAATTATGAATTAGATTATAATTGGGAAATGAAAGAAAGACAAAAAGAAAGAAATATACCACAAACAAAAATCCAAGATTAAATAATCTTGGATTTTTGTTTAATTGTTTTATTTTCATTAACTTCAGAATATGAACCATCTTCATTAAAATTTTTCATCCATAATGATAAAATTCTAGAAGCTTCTTGTTTATTTAATTCTTCTTCACTATAAATATCTTCAAATTCACTTAATATATAAGGAACAGCACCATACATATTAGTCTCACCACTATCACGTAAGTCATTTAAATAAATCATAACTTCTTGTTCTATTTCTGTAGTTTGTCTTGATTCATATATTTTTTTAAATATTTTAATATCCGTTATCATATTTTTTTTTATTTTTTTAATTATATATGTTATATATTAAAATAATAATTTATATAATTGTAAAAAATATTGAAATGCGAACATTAGAGGAAATAGTTGAATTAGAAGGATTAAAAACAAAATCAAAGAATTTAAAACAATTCTTCTATGATAAATATATAAGAACAGATATTAATTATGATTTTCTATCTAAATATCCAGAATTAATCCTAATCTTCAAAAATTCTAAAAAATTAGATTGGGGTGCAATTTCTATGTATCAAATATCTGAAGAATTTATTAGAGAATTTCAAGATAAAGTAAATTGGAATTATATTTCAAAATATCAAAAATTATCTGAATCTTTTATAATAGAATTTCAAGATAAAGTAAATTGGGTGTATATTTCACCTAATCAAAAACTAAGTGAAGAATTTATTAGAGAATTTCAAGATAAAGTAAATTGGTCTTATATTTCAAAATATCAAAAACTTTCAGAATCATTTATAAAAGAATTTAAAGATTATGTTGATTGGTATGATATTTCAACTTATCAAAAACTTTCAGAATCATTTATTAAAGAATTTAAAGATAAAGTAAAATGGTCTTTTATTTCATCTAATCAAATCTTGTCTAAAGAATTTATAAAAGAATTTAAAGATAAAGTATATTGGTTTTGGATTTCATCTCATCAAAAATTAAGTGAAGAATTTATAAGAGAATTTAAAGATAAATTAGATTTAAATAAAATAGAAGATAGTTGGAATTATAAGGATGAAGAATTTAAAAAGAAAGCAATTATAGAAAGTAATTTATATAAGTGTCATGATGACTACTTTATAGCTTTTAAAGGTATTAAAAGTGATAGATATAGTAGTTATAACTTTCAATACCAATACTTAAAAGGAGAAACATATACATGTCATGCTGACCATTCTAATGATGAAAATTCTTTTGGATTAAGCGTTTGGACTAAAGAAGAAGCAACAAGATATTGTAATGAATTAGTAGTAATGGTAAAAGTCTATTATAAAGATGTTGCTAGAATGGTACATAAAAATGGTAAAATCAGATGCACTAAAATTAATATTCTAAATTAATAAAAAAAAAAAAAATATTGAAATGCGAACATTAGAGGAAATAATTGAATTAGAAGGATTAAAAACAAAATCAAAGAATTTAAAACAATTCTTCTATGATAAATTCATTAGAATAGATCAAATAGATTATGATTTTTTAGAAAAATATCCTGAATTAATCCTAATTTTCAAAAATTCTAAAAAATTAAATCTAGATAATTTAAATTGGTATAATATTACATTTTATCAAATCTTATCAGAATCATTCATTATAGAATTTCTAGATTATGTAAATTGGCAGAATATTTCACAAAATCAAAAATTAAGTGAAGAATTAATTAGAGAATTTAAAGATCAAGTTGAGTGGTATTATATTTCATCTTATCAAAAATTAAGTGAAGAATTTATTAGAGAATTTAAATATTATGTTTATTGGTCTTATATTTCACAATATCAAAAACTTTCAGAATCTTTCATTAGAGAATTTAAAGATTATGTTCATTGGTATTGGATTTCATATTATCAAAAATTAAGTGAATCTTTCATTAGAGAATTTCAAGATAAAGTAAATTGGACTTATATTTCAGAATATCAAAACCTAAATGAAGAATTTATAAGAGAATTTCAAAATAAATTAGGTTGGACATGTATTTCATCTAATCAAAAACTAAGTGAAGAATTTATTATAGAATTTAAAGATAAAGTAAATTTCAATACTATAGAAGATAGTTGGTATTATAAGGATGAATTATTTAAAAAGAATCGAATTATAGAAAGTAAAATGTATGAATGTCATGATGACTACTTTATAGCATATAAAGGAATTAGAAGTAATAGATATTCTAAATTTAACTTCCAATTTCAATATTTAAAAGGTGAAACATATGAGTGTCATGCAGATCATTCTAATAAAGAAAATTCATATGGTCTTTCAGTTTGGACTAAAGAACAAGCAACAAGATACTGTGATGAATTAGTAGTTAAATGTAAAATTTACTATAAAGATGTAGCTAGAATGGTTCATGAAAATGGTAAAATTCGTTGTACTAAAATCAAAATCCTAAATTAATATGAAAGGTATAATTTTAGGAGTAGATTTATGTGATTATAAATCAGAATTAAAAGTACGTGATTTAGTTGTTATAGATAATATTTTTTATACTATAGAATTAATAGATAAAAGATATAAAAAAAATAAAGATGAACAAGATAATGAAAATTGTTATTTTGTAAAATCTTTAATTAATGGATCATTAATGAATTTTAATAGAGAAGAAATAAGTAAAGCAACTATATCTATATTTGATAGTAATTTATATTTTAATACTGGAACTCGTATAAAATTAGGAAATATTTCAAATATAGATTTACGAAATATAAAATATAAAGCTATACTTGATTGGGATTTACCAAATTCAGACGTAGATAAAATGAATGATTTAGAATTAATAGATTTAGAATTTGAAGGATATATTATTGAAAAAGAGGTTAAAGATCATTTTGGTGTATCTTCTGTTATTAAATATTTTAAATTAAATTAATTAAATCTATTTCTAGCATATAAAACGCGTTCTTCTTCTGTCATATCAGATAATTTTTTATTTGGTATGATATATTCTTCTTTTTTTTCTTTTTCTTT
>Ga0181561_10000023_pt1 | contig 113906 bp, 119 predicted proteins | sample 011ome_19_FD_133760 | JGI IMG/M metagenome (GOLD analysis project Ga0181561, IMG submission 133760) | Coastal salt marsh microbial communities from the Groves Creek Marsh, Skidaway Island, Georgia - 011510BT metaG (megahit assembly) | ecosystem: Environmental > Aquatic > Marine > Intertidal... | reverse complement strand
TGGTGGTGTGTTGCGGTCCAAATCTTGTGCCAATTGAAAGCCGATGCGGTTAGGCTCTGCTTGGTCGATATGTTTGGGGCTCGCCATTAACATCACGTTAAGTTGGCTCACATGCTGGATCAATTGCGTCTTCGCGCCCAATTCATTAGTGCCGTAGTAGGTCACAATATCAGGATCGTAATAACCTAGGCCCTCGATCTTGGTCACCCCTGTACCGCCACCCGCGAGACCCATGCCGACCTCATGCTCGTTGTCGAGCTGCTTCTCAAAGTTCTGGATATAAAGAATAATTCTCTCATAAGCCCATTGCGCGGGACTTTTCTGGGCATTGGATTCCTTCAGAGCCTTCGGCAGTTTGTCCTTGTCAGGGCAGACCCCGCGATCCTTGACATGAACCTCGTGTAGGCTTGGCAGATGCGCATTTTCCATCGCGTCGGCAGAGGTTTCAATCGTCGCTTGACCAGTTGTTTGTTTCATAAAGGTACCGCTGTTGTGTCTTTGATCTCTTCCATAACAAAACTAGCAGAAATATCCGAAACAGAAATCCGTGATGTCAGCCGTTTGTAAAACGTATCATAGGCAGGCACGTCGGCCACACGGACGCGCAGCACATAGTCTAGTTCGCCCGTCATACGGTAAGCGCCGACAACCTCGGGCATTGCGGCGAGGGCTGCCTGAAATTTGGCCATCCATGCGGCGTCGTGCGCGTTCGTGCGGATCAATACCATCACCGAGAGTGGGCAGCCCACGGCAGCGGGGTCGACCAAGGCAACGCGGCCTTTGATGACGCCCGCGGCCTCCATCATCTTGATCCGTCGCCAGCAAGCATTGCGCGATAGGGCGACCGCTTCACTGATGTCATCGACAGAGGTCGTGGCATCCTGTTGAAGGATTTTTAATATTTTTCGGTCTATTGCATCAAGTAAGTGATCCATAGTGGGATCATATCCCAATTATATTGACAAATATAGTGAAATTTGGGACATCAAAGCAGAGTGGTTTGGGTATTCAATTGAAACGTCACCACTCACAAGGAACCAACCGATGTCAGATTTGAGCCAAACACCAACGCGCCGCAGCCCGATTGCCGCTTTGTTTACCGATCACCCTGCGGCTGTGAACGAGACATTCTTGCAGCATATGCGCTTTGCTCTTGGCTTCTCATTCTGGCTTGGCGCGGCTTCCTTGGCAGCCCTTGTTCACGCACTTATTCCAGCGCTTTGTGAAACAACGGCCAGCCGTATCCTCAAGCGTCTGCACGCTAAAATCATGGCTCGCCACTAACTATGTGTCGCATCGCCGCCTACACCGGACCGGCCATTCCGCTCGAAAACATCGTTGTGCGCCCTGCGCATTCGCTTTTGACCCAAAGCCAGCACGCCACCGAGGCGAAGCTTGCGGTGAACGGCGACGGATTTGGCATTGCCTGGTATGGCGACGATATGAAGCCCGGTCTTTACCGCGATGTGCTGCCTGCTTGGGCCGATGGTAATTTGCTAAGCCTATGCCGCATGGTGCGGTCCAGCCAGTTCATCGCCCATGTCCGCGCGGGAACCGTGGGCGAGACCAGCCGCGCGAATTGCCACCCATTTACCTATGGCAATTGGTCGTTTTGCCATAACGGCCAAATTCCGCATTTCGCGTCGATCCGTCGGCGGATGGAAGCGGCGCTGCCAGATGATCTGTTTTCCGCGCGTCGCGGAACAACCGATAGTGAAATGGTTTTCCTCACTCTGCTTGCGAATGGCCTGGACCAGAACCCATCCCATGCGATGCGTACAATGCTCGACATCATCGGCCCTGCAACGGATCAGGGTCCAATTCGCCTGACGACGGTTTTCTCGAATGGCACCTCGATGTTCGCTTTTCGCTATGCCTCCGACGGGCATTGCCCGACGCTGTATCTTTCGGGCGTGTTGGATAATGGTGGAAAATCTTTAGCGTCAGAACCACTATGTGGTGACGCCAGCAAGTGGAAGCCCGTCCCGACCAATTGTATCTTCGAGGTTGATGCACGGGGCGACGCACAAGCCGGCCTCAAGCTCGCCGCCTAAGCCGCCCGCGCGTTCATCGCTTTCATGCCACGTTTCAGAGCGTCGATACAGGTGGCGTCAAAGGCGGTGCCAATATCGCGCTCCATTATCTCGAACACCTCATGGATCGGGATCGCGGCGCGGTAGGGGCGCTCGGCGGATAGCGCGTCAAACACATCCGCGACGGTCAAAATCCGCACTTCCAACCCGATCTGATCCCCCTTCAAACCATAGGGGTATCCATTCCCGTCCAGTCGTTCATGATGCGCCCCTGCGATAGGGGCGATGTCATGGAATGCAGAAACGCGGGTCAAAATCTCCTCGCTATGGCGGGAATGGGCGCGGATGGCTTGCCATTCATCGTCATCGAGTTTGGACGGTTTATCGAGCACTTGGTTGCTAACGGCCAATTTGCCCAGATCATGCAGTAACGCCGCCCTCCGTAGCCAGCGCCGATGGGCATGATCCAACCCTAACTGCTCTGCAATTGTATCTGTGTATAGCGTAACACGGGCGGAATGGTCGGCGGTAAAGGGGCTTTTGGCATCGATGACAGCGGCAAAGGCGGCCGCGATATCGTCGAGATATCCTTCATTCACGGCGGTCGCCCGTTGCCCTGGAGGCAGAGCAAAAACGATCTGATCAATGTCGGGCTTTTTCAGGGTGCTCCAAAAGCTGCCGTCCTTGGATATCTCCATAAATGCGGTGACCAATACAGGGTTAAACCATGTCCCACTGCGGGATTCGATTTCGCGCAGTGCGGCCAGTGCGCCTTCCGAAGTGTGGAAAATATCCACCACCTGCGCCAAAAGTGCGATATTTGCGGACATCGGAACGGCGTGACCTTTCAGGCCATGTGGCTTCCCGCCGCCGTTCCAATGCTCGTCCAGTGCACGAATGCCGTCTTGAACCGCTGGGCCAAAGCGCAATTTGGCGGCTATCTCCGCCCCACGCTGGCACCGTGTTTCCATCAGGCTTTTTGATATCTCGCCGCCATTTTGCAGAATATGCATGGTTGCGCGGAACCTCTCGGCGAGCCCCGCTTGCAGCCCCGTTTTAGCAAAAACAAAGCGGAGCGCGGCACTTAGGCTACCGTCGATATATTTGAAATCACGCTTGAATTTGATGTCATCCGCTAAATATAGCGCACAGATGCGCGCGGCATTACTCGAACAGCCGAGATCTTTCAGCAAAAGTGTAAAGTAGAGATCGTAGAGGTCACGCTCGTTCATCCCCATGGCCATGCCGAGCTTTGTGCCAATCCAACAGGACCGAATGCAATGCCCCTGCGGCTGCCCCTCGGTCATATCAAGCGCATAGGACAGCATCCCCAAAAGTTCCGCGAGTTGCATGTTCGCGGGGGGCTGTTTTGATCGTTTATGAAAGTACTGAAACACCATGGTAGCGGTCATAGCCGCTGCTGGTTAATTTTCCTTACTACGCGCCACAGATTGCCAAAGATAAGCACCGCCTTCATCCAGCCAGCGTCTCACACGACCAGCTTGGTGTAAGTGGTTTAAATGCGCAATCGTTTCGACCAGCGCCAGACCGTAGGCATCGCCCGTAATCTCGCGTTTGAACACAGGCATAAAGCATTCTCCACCACGCCGTGGTTCATCCAGAAACGCTTCTAGTCGCGCCAGCGCCCCATGATGGTTTTCGATCATTTGATGCAGGCGCAAGGGAAGCCCCGTGAACGGTAGTTTATGTCCGCCAAGCACAAAGTGATCGTCACGCGCCAGCGGGATAAAGGCCGCGCAACTTGCCAGCCATTCCGACACTGGATCAGCGTCAGGTTCGGTCGCATAGACTCCCAGATTGGCGCTAATCGACGGCAGCAATTGATCGCCTCCGATCACCAGATTATCGTCGCGGCTCCAGAATGTCGCGTGTTCGGGCGCATGTCCGTCGCCCATCCGAATATCCCAAACACGCCTGCCCATGGTGATCGTCTCGCCGTCTTTCAGGCGGTTGAAGCCCACAGGTAGAGGGGCCACGCAATCAGCAAAGTTGAACGGCCGCGTGTCCTTGCGGCTGTCGTAAACCGCCGCATCCATCCCGCATTGGCGGTAAAATGTGAGGGTTTCGGGTGTTGGCACATCATGCGCATCAAGCGTCAGCATCCGCGCCATCAGCCAGCCAGTGCGCGGCATATGCAGCCTCGCACCCTGTTCCACAAACCAGCCAGCAAGTCCCACGTGATCGGGGTGATGGTGGGTTATCACAACGCGGCTGACAGGCTTTCCGCCCAACGGCCCCGTGAGCAGATCGGCCCAAATCGTGCGGGACTTGCGGGAATCAAAGCCTGTATCGATAACCGTCCAGCTATCGCCTTCATCAAGGGCGTAGACATTCACATGATCCAGCGCCATGGGCAGCGGCAAACGCATCCACAGCACGCCTTTGGCGACTTCAATCGCTTCGCCGGCCTCGGGCGGGGTCGGGTGAGGATAGCGGATACCCCCGCGGTCAGCGTCCATCAGGCAAGCAAATCGTCAATAGTGATCGCCATCAGATCGGCCCCGCCCTCGCGGACATGGGCCAAAAGGCTCGCATGCTCAGGCAAAAGGCGCTTGATGTAGAAGGTCGCAAGACGCAAACGGCCCACGTCCCCCGCGACTGCCGCCGCTAAATGCGCATGCCCTCCCAAGACCCGCGCAAAGGCGCGCAGGTAGGGCACCGAGCCTGCAAAGCGGTCGGTCAAGTCTTGCTCAACCAGCCATTCCGTCGTTTCGCGCAGGGTTTCGGCGGCGTTCCAGACTGCCTTTGCAAGCTCAGGCAAGCTGGCTTTCGCCGCGTCAGCATTCGCTTCGATTTCGTCGAGGATGGCAAAGGCCGCTTCGCCACCATCCATCAATTTACGCGCTACGAGGTCCATCGCTTGGATGCCATTGGTGCCCTCGTAAATCGCTGTAACGCGCACATCGCGGCTAAATTGCGCAGCGCCCGTTTCCTCGATAAAGCCCATGCCGCCATGCACCTGCACGCCCATGCCAGCGACGTCAATACCTACATCCGTGCCGAACGCCTTGCCAATAGGTGTGAGGAACGCGGCGCGGGATTTCCACGCCTCGTCACCCGTGGCGGACGCCATATCAATTGCCACCGCATTCATTAGCGCAATGGTGCGGGCCGCGAAAACATCGGCCTTCATCGTGGCCAACATGCGGCGCACATCGGCGTGCTCAATAATTGCGCCGGTGCCGCCTGCTTTCCCCTGCTTGCGGTCCATCGCGTAGGCCAGCGCATGTTGATAGGCCCCCTCAGCCGCACCAAGACCCTGCACACCCACACCCAAACGGGCGTTATTCATCATCGTGAACATCGCAGCCATGCCGCCATGCGCGGGGCCAACGAGCCAACCTTTCGCTCCTGAATACTCCATCACGGCAGTAGGTGACCCATGCAGACCCATCTTATGCTCAAGCGACACCACGCGCAGGTCGTTGTGCTTACCCAGCGTGCCATCGTCATTCGGCATCAGTTTTGGCACCATAAAAAGGCTGATCCCCTTAGTGCCCTCAACGCCGTCAGGCAGGCGCGCCAGCACAAGGTGGCAGACGTTCTCGGTAAAATCGTTGTCGGCCCAACTTATGTAAATTTTCTGACCTGTGATCGCGTAAGATCCGTCTCCATTCGGCTCGGCCTTGGTGCGCAAGGCACCCACGTCAGAGCCTGCTTGTGGTTCGGTCAGGTTCATCGTGCCGCACCATTCGCCCGAAATCAGCTTTGGTAAATACAGCGCCTTGATCTCATCAGAGGCGTGATGCTCTAGCGCCTCGATCTGGCCCTGAGACATCAGCGGGTTAAGTTGCAAAGACAGGCAGGCAGAAGACATCATCTCGTTGACCGTTGTGGTCAACGTCATCGGCAAGCCCATACCGCCAACCTCTGGACTGGCAGACATGCCGATCCAGCCGCCTTCTGCGATGGCTTTATACCCTTGGGCAAAACCGGGTGAGGTGCGGACCACGCCATTTTCCAGATAAGCGGGGTGCAGGTCGCCACTGCGGTTGAGTGGAGCGAGGACAGCTTCGCACATTTTTGCGGCCTCTGTCAGGATTGCGTCAGCCATATCGGGCGTCGCTTCCGCGAATTTCTCAGTTGCGGCAACTTGGGCAAAACCCACGATATTTTCCATCAAAAAGCGGTAGTCGTTTACCGGTGCACGATATGGCATTTAGGTCTCCAATTGATGGGTCACTTGGCAAAAGTCGGTCGCGCAAGTATGCAATGTAAATTCTTGCACCAAGGTACCGCAGCAGAGCCGTCCTTCAACAGAAACGCCACGTCATGAGCCAAATTGAAACAGTCATTTTGAAGCCAGATACCAATGGCATAGCTGAGGCAGCTTTGGTTTTTTGGCGCGGCGGGCTTGTCGCCTTTCCGACAGAAACGGTTTACGGGTTAGGCGCTGATGCGCGCAATGATGTCGCCGTGGCTAAGATTTATGCGGCGAAGGGGCGGCCAAGTTTTAACCCGTTGATCGTGCATTTGGCAGATGTTGCCGCCGTGCATAACTACTGCGAGATGAGTGATGTGGCGCAACGATTGGCAGCTGCGTTTTGGCCCGGTGCCATGACATTGGTTCTGCCATTGCTGCAAGATGCGGGCATATCAAAACTTGTGACCGCTGGATTGGACACGCTCGCGGTGCGCGTGCCAGATCACGTCGTCGCGCAAAACCTGCTGGCGGAATTTGGCGGACCTGTTGCAGCCCCCTCCGCCAATCCTTCGGGGCGGATCAGCCCGACAACGGCGGCGCATGTGATCGCGGGCCTTTCTGGTAAAATTGATGCGATTGTCGACGGTGGGACCTGTGGCGTTGGCGTGGAATCGACGATCGTTGATTGCAGCGGGCCTGTGCCTTGTATCTTACGGGCAGGGGGCATTCCGACGGAAGCCTTGGAAGCTTGCCTTGGCATGGCGCTTGCCACACCAAGCGATCCCACAACGCCGACGTCACCCGGTCAACTGCTGTCACATTATGCGCCCCAAGGCAGCGTGCGTTTAAACGCACGCCACTTCGATGCACATGAAACAGGGCTTGGGTTTGGCGCGGTTGATGCGCAACTCAATCTTTCGCCGTCGGGCGATTTGGTGGAGGCAGCGGCGAACCTGTTTGCGATGTTGCACCGTCTTGACGCGATGGGAGCCACCGCTATTGCAGTCTCACCGATCCCCGACCACGGGCTTGGGCGCGCAATCAATGACCGTCTCAAACGGGCCGCAGCCCCACGGGATTAACCGAGGTTCTGGCGCTCGATATAACTGCGCAGTTCTTCGGCTTCTTGGCGGGCCTCACGCAGGCCCTCCATCGCCGCACGCAATTCCGCCTCGGTTTGTGACAACTGGTTGGTGATCTCGGCCTCGCGCTGCTGCAAATAAGTAATCGCCTGATCGCGGGTTTCTTCGGCCTCGTGCAGGGATTGCGCCATCTTATCCAACTCGCCAATTTCCGCCTTGGTCACGCGCGTAAAGCGGTTGACCAGCCAGTTGGCAAACCAGCCCAATGCGAAGGCCACAAACAAGATGATCGCAGTGGCGATGATGAATTCGGTTCTGTTCAAGGTCTGGTTCCGTTCTTATTCACTTGTGTCCGTGGGCGCGATCTCGGCTTCAACAGCTTCCAACGTTGTAGGCTCTTGAGCAGTAGCTTCGGGCACGACAAGGCTAAACTCAATGCGGCGGTTCGCTTCGCGGCCTTCTTCGGTGTCGTTTGTGGCAATTGGGTCGGCTTCACCGAAACCCATAGCCTCAAAGGTGCTGACAGGCACGCGGCGAATACGCAACGCATCAAGCACGGCCGTAGCACGCTCTTGGCTCAATTGCTGGTTCATTTCTTCGCCACCTTGGCTATCGGTATAGCCTGCAATTTGAATGCGCAGGTTTGGACATTTCTTCAGGATTTCCGCGATGTCATCCACAACAGGCTGCGTGTCCACAGTGATCGAGGCCGAACCTGGGTCGAACAGGATCTTGCGGTCTTCGGTCACCGCCCCAATTTGGGCGACACATTCCTCAGGCGTTGGCAGGCCCGCAATCGGGTCGAGTTGCTTGACGTAAGTCACGTCGATGTCGAACTCTGCCGATTGGCCCAGCTTTTCTACCAGTAGCCCTGTGATATCAGCTTGCGCCGTTGGAATGCCTGTATTGCCTTTGATTGTGACCATATCCGGTTCAACCGTCACCGATCCGTTCGACAGCTTTGAGAGCGCATCAATCGCGGCGAGAACGCGGACCGACCAGCCGCTTGGTAGACCTTCAACAACGCGGGTGCCCATTGTGACATTGGCTTGGCCAAATTTCGCCATGGCGTAGTTTTCAGCGGAGACATTGACCAAATCGTCAGGCACGCGCCCGCGCAATTGCACGGCACCCTCAGGGCTAAGCGTGGCCGAGAACTGTGGCGGCCCAACGGCCCCTGCTTCTGGCGCGGTTGGCAATTCGGAGGTTAGGGCAAATACGTCAGGCAGCTTGTTTTCAAGTTCGCCAATCACGCGGTCAAACGTCGCCTGATCAGTGCCCTCGATGGCCGATAAGGTGATGTCAGTGTCAGAGATCGTAAATGTGCCGCCGCCCAAGGCATCAACCGCTTGGATCGCTTCGACAACGGCCTTGGACCACGTCCGCGACGGGACACCCAAAGCCTGCACGCAGTTGCTCGGGCCAGTGAAACCTGCGGCAGTCGCAGCGGCTATAATCGCGCGCTCGGCCTCTGGGCTATCTGCCGCACAGGCGTCAAAACCGACACCTTCAGCGTCCTTGATGAACCGGGTGGTGTAAGGCGAAATCACTGGGCGCGGGGCGGTGATGTTAATCGCGAGGCGCACGCCGTCGGGGGCATTACGCGCAAGTGCGGATTCCAATCGGGACTTTTCGGCAGCGCTGTCCGAGATCGCGTTAATGGCCACGCGGTTGGCACTCACAGAAATCTTAGATCGCGGCAGCATCTCAAGGGCACGCAGACCATAGTTCATCGCATCACGCCAGGTCGCTGGTGTTGGATAATCTGCAGCTTCGAGCAGGTCGGTCACTGGCTGACCCTTCGCGAGAGCTGTAATTCGCGCGGCCAAAACATCACGATCTGTATCGGCAGGGATCAGGCCAATTAACGAGACACCGCTATCATTGCGCAAAATCTCAACCACAAAATCCGGCGCTGCGATGTTTGCCGATTCGGCCACGCCCATGTTGTCGATCACGCGGCTGGCGTCCACAATGCTGCCCGCAGCAGAGATCGCACGAAAGCGTGTGGCCTCATCAGGGGCTTGTCCCTCAAGGATCACCTGCAAGCCGTCACCCAAGACCGAAGTCCAGTCATAGCCCCGATCTATAAGGGTTTCGCGCACCGACACGACAGAACGATCCTCGACGACGGAAACTGTCGCTTGGGCGGCGAGCACCGAAACGATCGCGGCGAAAACGAAAACTCCGACACGTAGGAACAGGGCAGAAAGACGCATTGGCATCCGATCAACATTAACTCTTTACACACTGAATAGGCTGGGAAGCCCTGAGGTTCAATCAAAGGAACATGGCTATGGCGAAAAACGGCAAAGGGAGCAGCCCTGCGTCTCGGTTCGAGCGGAATAGCCGGAGCAAGCCTTCACCATCTGTGGGATCGAATTTGGTCAATTGCCACGTCAGGTGCCAGCCCAACGCCCAAGGCCCAATCAATGCCACAACCAGCGACAAAACAGATTGGTCAAGGGTGGCCAGCACCACTGCAAAACCTAGCAAAATGACGGTGGCGGCCATGAAACCGCGCAGCCATAATGCCGAATTGACCCCGAACAGTCGCGCCGTGGACTTCACCCCGATAAGCGCGTCATCCTCCGTATCTTGGTGCGCGTAGATCGTATCGTAGAATAGCGTCCAACTGATGCCCGCAACATAGATCACGACGGGCACCCAGCTCATGGTGCCGCTATGAGCTGCCCAAACGAGCAAAGCCCCCCAGTTGAACGCGATCCCAAGGAACACCTGCGGCCACCACGTGAACCGCTTCGCGAACGGGTAAATCAGCACAGGCACAATCGCGATGAAACCCAAGGCAATCGCGAGGGCAGGGAAGGTAAGCAGGACCAGTAGCGAAATTCCGGCTTGTGCGCACATCCATATCACTGCGCCCCGCACTGTAACTTGCCCCGACGGAATAGGCCGCGAACGGGTCCGCGCGACCTTTGCATCAATGTCCCGATCCGTGATGTCGTTCCATGTGCATCCCGCGCCCCGCATCAAAAACGCACCTATCCCCGCGCCAACCACGATCCAGAGATCAAAGGCGCTCATGTTGCCATCAGCCAAAATCGCGAGCGCGAGCCCCCAAAGGCAGGGTAGATACAGCAGCCATGTCCCAATGGGGCGATCTGCCCGCGAGAGCCGCAAATAGGGCCGCGTGGCAGCAGGCGCGAGGGTATCCACCCAATTTCCTGCACTATCTGCAACAACACCCTCTGGCATCTGGTCCTTGGCGGTCATATGTTCGCTTTCATGGCATCTAAAGTTAGACTTTTTGTAGAGCACCCATTGGGGGTAGGGCAATCGGTTCCGCTCACGCGTGAGCAGGCCCATTACCTCTTTGGCGTCATGCGCATGGCAGAGGGCACGGTTTTGTCGCTCATCAATGGTGCGGATGGTGAATGGGATGCGACCGTAGTTGACGCTGGCAAGAAGGGTGGTCTGTTGTTGTGCGACGTCCAATCCAAACCCTTGCAAATGCCGCCCGATGTCTGGCTCATGTTTGCGCCGATCCGCAAGGAGCGCACGGCGTTTATTGTTGAGAAGGCGACCGAACTGGGTTCGGCTAAAATTATGCCAGTGCAAACCGCCTATACCAATAACGCCGACCGCATCCGCGTCGATAAACTCCGCGCCCATGCGCTTGAGGCGACAGAGCAATGTGGCGGGACATTTGTGCCCGAAGTGACCGACCTCGAAAAACTCTCGAAGGTGTTGGCATCATGGGACCCGAGCCGCAAAATCATGTTCTGCGACGAGACATTATTGGGAGAAGCCTCTGCGCTGACCCAAACCGACGCTGGCCCTTGGGCGATTCTCATCGGCCCCGAAGGCGGGTTTTCCGACAAAGAGCGTGATCAACTACGCGCCTTGCCTTATGCATACCCCGTCAGTCTCGGTCCGCGAATCTTGCGTGCAGATACAGCCGCCGTTGCAGCCCTGACCCTATGGCAAAGCGCTTTAGGCGACTGGGCATGATCAGGGCCACGCAGGCCGATTTGCCGCAGATAACCGCATTTCTGCACAAGCATCACGCCCACGCGATGTTCCCGCTGAGCAACCCGTCACGATACGGCCTCGACGGTGACGCGCCGCGCCCACCTGCTTTGCGCGGCAAAGGGCACGCCCGCAGCGCTCTTGCGCTGCATCTCGCGCAGGCCAAAACCGTTGGCATGAAACGTGCCACGCTGTTTACGGCCAGCGAGATGGCCGAACGCTTTTATGCTGCAATCGGCTTTCAACGGGTCGGATTATGGACCCTTTTGTTGTTTCAAGGAAAGGTGGTTGGTCATGTCTAGTTTCATGCGCCCCCAAGCCCGTGCCGTCCTGTGGCGTTGGCGCGAAGTGCTTTATGCGGGGCTGGTTGCAGCTTTCGGCGCGTGGTGGGCATGGGGCGGCTTGGGCGTGGTCAAATGGATCGGCTTTATCCTGATCGCTCTTGGTATAATACTCGCCATCGCAGGCATCCAACGCGGACGGTTCCGCCAAACGGGCAAGGGGCCGGGCGTCGTGCAAGTGGCCGAGCGTAGGCTGGCCTATTTCGGGCCACTGGAGGGCGGGGCGATGGATATCGCAGACCTCACGCGGCTCGACCTTGATCCATCCAGCTACCCTGCGCCAAGTTGGGTGCTGACTGGTATGGGCGGGCAGACCCTTTCAATCCCCGTAAACGCAGAAGGCTCCGAGGCACTTTTTGATCTTTTCGGCAGTCTTGACGGAATTCAAACCGAGGCGATGTTACAGGTGCTAACCCGCAAACCTGATCACAAGGTGGAGGTTTGGGCGAAAACACGGTCTCTGCTGCATTGACACCGCCGCCCTTTGGCTGCACCGATAACTCCAATTCATTTACAAGACGGAGCCACCCCCAATGTCCATTCCACAATCCGGCGGCGGCCCGATCGAGCGGCACGAACAACTCGCTGAACTTCTCGCCAAAGGGTGCAAGCCAAAGGAAGATTGGCGCATCGGCACCGAGCACGAGAAATTCGGCTATTGCGTCGATACCCATAAGCCGCTGCCCTATGAGGGCGAGCGCTCAATCCATGCGGTGCTTTCCGGTCTGCGCGACCGTTTCGGTTGGGCGCCAGTGGAAGAAGACGGCAAGCTGATCGGCCTCAACAAGGGCCTCGCAAACGTGAGCCTTGAACCTGGCGGCGCTTTGGAGCTTTCTGGCGCACCTGTCGAGACGATCCACCAGACCTGCGACGAAGTGAACGACCATTTGCGCGAGGTGAAGGCGGTTTCTGACGAGATCGGCGTCAAATTTATCGGCCTTGGGGCCGCGCCCGAGTGGAAACACGAAGAAATGCCGTTGATGCCCAAAGGGCGCTATAAGCTGATGAACAGCTATATGGAAAAAGTCGGCACCATGGGCACGGCGATGATGCGCCGCACCTGCACCGTGCAAGTGAACCTCGACTTTGGCTCTGAGGCCGACATGGTGCAAAAGCTGCGCGTGTCTTTGGCATTGCAGCCTGTCGCGACGGCGCTGTTCGCGAATTCGCCGTTCTTTGAAGGCAAGGTTAACAATCACAAATCTTGGCGCGCCGTGATCTGGCGGCACCTCGACGCGGACCGCACGGGCATGTTGCCTTGGGTTTTCGAGGACGGCATGGGCTTTGAGCGTTGGGTGCAGTGGGTGCTCGATGTGCCGATGTATTTCGTCTACCGTGACGGAAAATATATAAACGCGCTGGGCATGTCCTTCCGCGACTTCCTGAAGGGCGAACTGCCCGCATTGCCCGGTGAAAAGCCGACGCTTTCCGATTGGGCCGATCACCTGACGACTGTTTTCCCCGAGGCGCGGATCAAACAATTCATCGAAATGCGCGGCGCGGATGGCGGCCCTTGGCGGAGGCTCTGCGCCTTGCCCGCTTTCTGGGTTGGACTGATGTATGACCAAAACTCACTCGATGCGGCGTGGGATCTTTGCAAAAACTGGACCGCCGAACAGCGGGACGCACTGCGCGAAGCGGCCTCGATAGACGGGCTTCAGGCAAAGGTTGTCGGGATCAACATGCACGACCTCGCCCGCGAAGTCGTGGCCATTTCCGAGGCCGGCCTGAAGGCACGCGCGCGCGCCGGAGCGGGTGGATTGGTCCCTGACGAGACCCACTTCCTCAATGCTGTGAAGGAAACAATCGAGACGGGCAAAACCCCCGCCGACGAGCTTCTTGATCATTACAACGGCGACTGGAACGGCGATATCAGCAAGATTTACGACCAGTATAGTTACTAAGTCTTTGCCATAATTCCGCCTCCATTGTTTTTTAATCAGAAACAATGGAGGGGCCTTCATGCCGTTTTTCTTGAACCCACGTTTTGCACTGCTTTTGCTGGTGGCGATGCCGCTCGCGGGCGGAGCTGTGGTGCATCCGCAAGGGGCAAGTGCCTTTGTGTTGGGCGCTTGGGCAGGGGTTCTTTTGGTGGGGCCACCCTTGATGATTCTGTTGTGGGCGCTGGGTTTGCGCACCATTGGCGATCTTTTGCGCCCGCTCGCACGCCTTCCCGTTCTCATCGGTCTGACGCTTTTGATGCTCTATTTGACCGACACAGATATCGGGCTTGGTGGGCAAGTTATGGGCGGTAGCGCCTTGATGCTTTGGCTCAAACAGGGCCGCAAAACAGGGTTTATCTAACTTTATTTCTGGCCGATTTTCGTCTCAACGCCTCGGCGCAATCGTCCGATATTCGCGGCGTGCCGAAAATAGATCAGTAGAGCAAGGGCAAGGGACAAGATAAGCAATTGCCCATCTGTTCTTGTCACAACAATGAGCGGCGCCCAACCTGCGGCCAACATAGCGGCAAGCGACGAATAACGACTGATCGCGGCGACCACAATCCAGATCGCCCCAGCGCCAAGTCCGACGATCGGCGAAAGCGCGATCATGAGACCAAAGTATGTGGCAACGCCTTTGCCACCTTTGAACTTTAGCCAGACAGGAAAACAATGCCCGATAAATGCTGCGAGGCCTGCGATTTGGGCCGCATCCTCTGCCGCGAATTTGCGGGCAAGCAGCACGATCACAGCACCTTTGCCGGCATCAAACAAAAGGGTCAGGGCGGCCGCTTTCTTGTTGCCTGTGCGCAAAACGTTGGTCGCGCCGATATTGCCAGACCCGATTTCGCGCAGGTTCCCCAGCCCCATGGCGTGGGCCATAATCATGCCAAACGGGATCGAGCCGAGCAGGTAACCCGCAATCGCCCAAACGGCCAAACCCAGATATGTAGTTTCAATCAGCGGCATCAGTTGGCTCCTGTAACAAGTTGACCCGCAACCCATGTGCCCAAAACAACACCCTGCATTCGTGCGCCATCAAACGGCGTGTTCTTCGATTTGGAATGCAGCGTGGCGCGGTCCAATTGGAATGGCGCATCAGGATCAAACCAAACCAGATCCGCAGGCGCACCTTTGCGCAAACGACCCGAGTCCAGTCCAAGGAGGTGTGACGGATTCAACGACAGGGCCGCAAAAAGGCGCGGTAGCGTGACCATTTCCGCGTGATAAAGCCGAAGTGCTGCGGGAAGCAATGTTTCCAGCCCAACAGCGCCACTCGCGGCCTCTTCATAAGGCAAGCGCTTGCTTTCCTCATCCTGCGGAGTGTGCATCGAACAGATGATATCAATCAAGCCGTCAGCCACTGCCTGCACCACGGCAAGGCGGTCGTCCTCGGAACGGAGCGGCGGTTTCAGTTTATAGAACGTGCGATAATCGGCCACGTCCAGCTCGTTTAGCGTCAGGTGGTGAATGCCGACACCCGCGGTAATCTTGAACCCGTTCCGCTTGGCACGTTCCAGCGCGGGCAAGGCGCGGGCGGTGGTGATTTGATCCGCGTGGTAGCGTGCGCCGGTCATTTCCAGCAGGGCGATGTCACGGTCGAGCGCCATACGTTCGGCCATCGGTGACACGCCCGCAAGGCCGCGCAAAGACGCGAATTTGCCAGATGTAACAGCAGCGCCGTCCGATAAACCGGGGTCTTGGATATGGGCAATCACCAGCGCGTCGAGTGATTTGGCATAAGTCAGGGCGCGGCTAAACACCTTGGTATTGGTGACAACGCGGTCGCAATCGGTAAAGGCCACGGCACCAGCATCCTTGAGAAATCCGATCTCGGTCATCTCACGGCCCATCCGTTCCTTTGTCAGGGCAGCCATGGGTAAGACGCGGACACAAGCATCAATCGCGGCACGACGGGCCACAAATTCGAGGGTCTCAGGGGTATCAATCGCAGGGATCGTATCTGGGCGGGTCACGATGGTTGTTACACCACCAGCGGCGGCAGCACGGCCCGCAGAGCGGAAGCTTTCCTTATGCCGCTCACCCGGTTCAGAGACCTTCACGCCGATATCAACGATGCCGGGTGCAAGGCAGTTGCCCGCACAATTCACAATCTGCGCGCCCGCAACAGTGGGCTCGGCTTCGTCATAGACCTGCTTGATCAGCCCACCTTCAATCAGCAGCGCACCAAGGCTATCGGTCTGCGCCACAGGATCAATCAGGCGAGCATTGATGAAGAGGGTCTGGGTCATGTCGTTGCCTTTTGGGGTCATGGGGGTGGCTTGGGTCGTCATCCTGCGATCCAGATCATAATGGCAACCAAGAGGAACAAGACGACCAAGGCAATCATCGCAATCCGGCCCGACATGGCTGCGTCAGACACCGGCTTTTTGCCCTTCGGCTGTATGATGCCTTTGGCGCTCTCGGTGACAATCGGTTGTGGCGCATGCATCTGGGGCGCGTCGCGCAAAACTGTCACCAGCCGAACATCATCAGGCAAGTTAATCGACATGGCGTCGCCACCAAAGGCCGCAGACATCACCAAAACCACAGTGCCAAAAATCGAGCGCAACTTTTCCGCATCGCGTTCAGAGACTGGCATCTCGTAGCCATTACGAAGCAAGTCTGGCAGCGTCATATCGGTCAACATGCCGGGCGTAATCGCGTCAACGTAATCGGTGTTCACGACGACATTGCCAAGCACAGCCATCATCGCCGCGTCGGTTTTTTCTTCTAACCCTTCAGGCGCGGGACGTCGCAGCTCAATGACGTAAATAGCGCCGTGATCATTTGCGGGGATGGTGATCATGCGGTGATCTCCCGCTCTGCGCGCCGCGCCTTGAGGTTTTGCGCCAGTAGGTCCATCGCGGCCATACGCACCGCAACGCCCATCTCCACTTGGGTCTGAATAACCGAGCGGTTGATGTCGTCTGCGATGTTGCCATCAATCTCGACACCACGGTTCATCGGGCCAGGATGCATGACAATCGCATCGGGTTTGGCATAAGCGAGCTTGGTCGCGTCCAACCCGTAGCGGTGGAAATATTCGCGCTCGGAGGGGATAAACCCGCCGTCCATGCGTTCCTTTTGCAAGCGGAGCATCATGACGACGTCCACGTCTTTCAGGCCCTCTTCCATACTGTCAAACACCTCGCAGCCAAACTCGTTCATGCCCGTTGGCATCAAGGTTGGCGGGGCGATCAGGCGGATGCGGTTCTCCATTTTACCCAAGAGCATGATGTTGGAGCGGGCGACGCGGGAGTGCGCAATATCGCCGCAAATCGCGATGGAAAGACGGTGCAAGCGACCCTTGGCGCGGCGGATCGTTAGGGCATCCAGAAGCGCCTGCGTCGGGTGTTCATGCCGCCCGTCACCTGCGTTCAAAACCGCACCGTTGACCTTTTGTGCGAGCAAATCGACGGCGCCGGAATGTGGGTGACGGACCACAAGCAAATCAGGGTGCATCGCGTTGAGCGTCAGCGCCGTATCAATCAGCGTCTCGCCTTTTTTGATCGAACTGGCTTGCATTGACATATTCATTACGTCCGCGCCCAAACGCATGCCTGCCAACTCGAAACTCGCCTGTGTGCGGGTCGAGTTTTCAAAGAACATGTTGATCTGCGTCATCCCCGCGAGCACGTCTTTATGACGAATCCCGCGCTTGTTTTCTTCGGCGTATTTATCCGCCAAATCCAGCAATGTCGTGATCTCAACAGGGTGTAGATGCTCGATCCCTAAAAGGTGTTGCGCGCGAAAGGTCATCGCTTCTCCTGCTGTTGTTTGTGGGGTTATAGAAACTGCGCGGCAGGGGGGCAAGCGCCACCTTACACATGGGGCAAATCGGCGTTAAGGTGGACGCATGGATTCTGTGGATACATATTGGTCTGACCGTGCTTGCCTTGAGTGGCAGGTGGAGTTGGGCGCGACTGAGGCGATGCTTGACGCGCCGCTCAATCGCTATGAAGTCCCTGAAAAGATTGCGAAACCAGTTGTTGCTGCGACCAAGGGCGGCCCGCCGGCTGTGCCTGCTGCCGTCGAAGTGGACACCGCTGCAGAGGCGAAAATTGCAGCAAGTGGCGCTGTTGACCTTGACGGGCTTCGTGCGGCGTTGACGGCATTTGCGCATTGTGACCTCAAACGCGGCGCACGGAATTTGGTTTTTGCCGAGGGTGATCCAGCTGCCCGCGTGATGATTATCGGCGAGGTGCCAACCCGCGACGAGGACCGCGCGGGTAAGCCGTTTGTCGGCGATACGCGGATTTTGCTGGATAAGATGTTCGCCGCGATTGGTTTGGAAACCGAGAGCAAGATTTACATGACCTCTGCGTTTCCGTGGCCCGCTGGCCTCGAGATGCCCGCCGCAAAAGACATCGCAATGATACAGCCATTTTTGGAGCGTCACATTGCGCTGGCAAACCCCGATGTGGTTGTTTTGATGGGGAATACGCCGTGCCAGATGTTGCTGGGACAGGGCGGTTTGACGCGGTTGCGCGGCACTTGGGCCGAGGTTTTGGGGCGCCCTGCAATGCCGATGTCGCATCCCTTACAATTGCTGCAAAACCCAAGCCTGAAGAAAGATGCTTGGGCGGATTTGTTGGCGTTGAAAGCCAAGTTAGAGAGCTAAAATGAGCAAAGAGTTTATCCCCGTCCGCATCGCGGTTTTGACGGTCAGTGATACCCGCGAAATGGCGGACGATCGGTCGGGTCAGGTGCTGGTTGATCGGATCGCCGAGGCGGGGCATGCCCTTGCTGACCGCAAGATCATCCGAGACGAACGTATTGAAATCGCTGATCAATTACGCGCATGGTGCGCTGATGATGCGATTGATGTGGTGATCTCTACGGGCGGTACGGGGCTGACGGGGCGCGATGTGACCGTCGAGGCGCACCGCGACGTTTACGAAAAAGAGATCGATGCGTTTGGTACGGTTTTCACGATTGTCAGCATGCAGAAAATCGGCACGAGTGCGGTGCAAAGTCGCGCGACCGGAGGCGTGGCGAATGGCACGTATCTGTTCGCCCTACCAGGGAGTCCTGGAGCGTGTAAGGATGCTTGGGACGAGATATTGGTCAAGCAATTCGACTATCGCCATAAGCCCTGCAATTTTGTGGAAATCATGCCTCGGCTCGACGAGCATTTACGCCGTAAATGAGGCGCTAAGGCGTTGAACAGCCTTGTATATCTACGGCGCGGCCACGGCTCAATACTGTCATTCTGATCCCTGAGCGATCCACAGCGAAGGCGTCTCCATTCGCGTGGATTAGGTCGGATGTGGCGGTGATGTGCGTGGGGGTGCGGGTCACTTTTGGCTCGGATACCCAGACGAAAGGATCTGCCGTTTCAAGGATAATCGCTTCCGCTTCTGACGTGGCGGCGAGGGCTGCGACGGTGGTGATTTGCATGCCACCGTCAATGGGTTTCAGGGTGCAAGTGACAGCGCCAACGCCTGCCTCGTCAGCCGTTAACGGTTGATTAAGAAGTGACGCGCTGATGGCCGCGTTTCGCTTTCCGTCCGAGGGGATTACCGTGTCAAATGAGAAGGTTGCGGGCACACAGATTTCTTCGCAAACGCCGATATCCAACTCGCCCTTCAGCCGGATTTCACCCTTATAATTCGGGAAAATCTCAATAGGGACGGTCACGCTGCCGTGGTACCCAATCGAGCGCATCCCGCTTTGGTCAAACACCTCTGGGGTCGGCCAATAGAATGCGACACCATCGATGTTTTCGGACCCGCCCCACGTTACCTGCGGCGGAATGCCCGCGTCACCCGGTGCGCGCCAATAGGTTTTCCAACCATCCGCCATGTCGATCCGCAGACCTGCCATGACACTACCCGATTTTGTTTGATGACCCGTTAACACGGTGAGCGTGGCATGAGCATCGGTCGCGTCCGCGTTTGCGGTGCTGCAAATTCCGATGAAGATGGCGGCGAGAATTGTGTTTTTCATGACCGTATTCATAGGCAGTTTGGCGAGATTTGGAAGTCACATGGTCGCGATAAGATTGACACATCCGGCCTTGCGTATGGGGCCACCCTGGCACATGATCGAACAATGCAACCCACCGACGCAAACCTTCTTGGCAAGCTGCTTATCGCGATGCCAGACATGGGCGATCCGCGCTTTGAAAATAGCGTGATCTATATCTGTGCGCACTCAAAGGAGGGCGCTATGGGGCTGATCGTGAATAAACCCCAGTCAAAACTGCGTTTTTCTAAGCTGTTGGAACAACTAAATATTTCCGTGGATGGTGAGGTCAAGGACGTGCGTATTCACTACGGCGGACCTGTCGAGACCGCGCGTGGTTTTGTCCTGCATACCAGTGATTACCGCTCTGAAATGGGCACGCTGGATGTTGACGGGCATATCGGCATGACGGCGACGATTGACGTGCTAGAGGATATTGCCAAGGGCGAAGGGCCAGCGACGTCACTGTTGGCGCTTGGTTATGCGGGTTGGGGTGCGGGGCAGCTGGAGGGCGAGATTATGCGCAACGGCTGGCTCACCTGTGATCCCACGGATGCCATCGTTTTTGGCCGCGCGAACGAGCATAAGTGGACGGCCGCGTTGAAGGTTTTGGGTGTTGATCCGTTGTTGTTATCATCGACGGCCGGACACGCCTGAGCATGTTTTATATGTGCACTCAGCGTGCACCGGACGTGCACTGATTAGTCGCCATCTTGCTTCATCAAATGCGCGGGTTTGTGCGGACTGCGGCAACCCGTCGACGCGTCTCGATATCCGCGCATTGACTAAAATCAATACTTGGTCCGGTTATCATGATTACGTTGCCCAAGCGTTCATTTGAAATCGACAAAGACTGGAGAGAGATTATGGCCCGTCATATAAAATTCATTCTTGCCGCAGTTGTTACCGCCCTTGCCATCCCTGCCGCATCCGTTGCTCAAGAAATCGGCAAAGCCTCGTTCATGGCGAACTGCGCTGTGTGCCATGGCGCGAATGGAACGGGAAATGGTCCGATTGTCGATTTTATGAAGGCCGCTCCGTCTGATTTGACGCAGATTTCAAAGCGGAACGGCGGGCAGTTTCCGATTCAACGCGTCTATGACGTTATTGCAGATGTGGAGCAGAACCGTGGCCACGGGACGAGCGACATGCCAGTTTGGGGTGACCGATTTAACACTGATATTATCGCTCAAGAAGGTGAGTATGGAGCTGGCAATAGCGGAATGGCTACAGCACAATCGCGCATTCTCGAATTGGTTTTCTTTCTCGCGACGATCCAAGTTCCTGAATGAACGGCAGCATTTTAGGCTGATGATCACGCGCTCTATTTATGGCTCTTCGGTAATCGCCGTCAGCAACGCAATCGCACTTTCTGATGCCCAATCCGCGTCGCCTTGTAGGCGTCCGATTTCTCGGCCGTCGGGGCCGATGATGACGGTGACGGGCAGGCCGAGCACGCCCATGGAACGGGCGAGAGCTTGACGGGCGTCGGCGTTAAGCGGCAGGTTGTCGACGCCGATTTCCGTGAAGAAGGCCTCCATTGCGGGGCGGGGGTTGCGGCCAGTGGCGATGGTGACGACTTCGAAATTCTCGCCGCCGAGTTGGGTTTGAAGGTCGGAAAGTTGCGGCATTTCCTTGCGGCAGGGCGCACACCATGTCGCCCAAAAATTCACGAGAATCGTTTTACCCTCGTAATCGGCAAGGGTCAGTTCGGCGCCGTCTGCGGAGGTGAAGGCCACGTCGCTCGTCACCTCTGGCTCCGTGTGCAGCGTCAATTTGCGCATGTCTCCTTCCAGCAAAGCGCCAAGATCCGCCGTTTCGGCGTTAGCGATGTTTGCAAGCAGCCCAAGGGCCGTATAAAGCAGAACTGATTTTAACTTGCGCATGAAAGCACCTTTTCAACATGACCAAGACCGCGAACACAATGTGGGGTGGCCGTTTCGCCGCCGGACCTGATGCCATTATGGAAGCGATTAACGCCTCCATCGGCTTTGACCGTCGTATGGCTGCCCAAGACATTGCAGGGTCTCGCGCACATGCCGCCATGTTGGCCGCCTGTGGTATCATTACTGATAAAGATGCGGATGCGATTGGGGAAGGCCTGCTCACGGTATTGTCAGAGATTGAAGCGGGCGATTTCCCGTTCTCGACGGCGCTGGAAGATATTCACATGAATGTGGAAGCGCGGTTGAAGGATTTGATCGGCGAGCCTGCGGGGCGTTTGCATACGGCGCGCTCAAGGAACGATCAGGTGGCTGTCGATTTCCGCCTTTGGGTGCGCGATCAATGTGATGCGGTGGATCAGGCGTTGGTTGCTTTGATGAAGTCGTTGATTGGTCAAGCAGAGGCGGGTGCTGATTGGGTGATGCCCGGATTTACGCATTTGCAGGTGGCACAGCCCGTGACTTGGGGCCATCATATGATGGCCTATGTCGAGATGTTTGCCCGCGACCGCTCGCGGTTTGCGGATGCGCGCGTGCGGATGAATACCTCGCCTTTGGGGGCTGCGGCCTTGGCTGGCACATCGTTCCCGATTGATCGGCATATGACGGCGCAGGCCTTAGGCTTTGATCGGCCTATGGCGAACTCGCTTGATGCAGTTGCAGACCGTGATTTCGCGCTGGAGTTTTTGGCGTCTGCCAGCATTTGCGCGATGCACCTGTCGCGTTTGGCCGAAGAGTTGGTGATCTGGTCCTCTGCGCAGTTCCGCTTTGTGAAGATGTCGGACAAGTGGTCCACGGGATCAAGCATCATGCCACAAAAGCGCAACCCCGATGCGGCGGAGTTGATCCGCGCCAAGATCGGGCGGATTTTCGGGGCGAATGTTGCCTTGATGACTGTGATGAAGGGCCTTCCACTGACCTATTCCAAGGACATGCAGGAAGATAAGGAACAGACGTTTGATGCGGCTGATAGCCTGATGCTGGCCTTGGCGGCGATGTCGGGAATGGTGGGCGATATGCAGGCGAATGTGCAGTCGTTGGAGGCTGCGGCAGCGACGGGCTTCTCGACGGCGACAGACTTGGCTGATTGGCTGGTCCGAGAATTGGGCCTGCCGTTCCGTGACGCGCACCATGTCACAGGGACGCTTGTGGCGATGGCCGAGGCGAAAGGCGCCGATTTGCCTGATCTGACGCTGGCCGAGATGAAATCAGTGCATGACGGGATTACGCAGGATGTGTTCGGCGTCTTGGGCGTGCAGAATTCGGTTGCGTCCCGCGTGAGCTTTGGCGGCACAGCCCCTGCGCAAGTGCGCTTGCGGATTGCGGAATGGAAAGAGGTTTTGGCATGAAAATTGTCATAGCCCTCGGCCTGTTGGGCCTATTGGCGGCATGTGGTGCGGAGGGCGATCCTTTGCGCCCCACCGCGAACCTCGGGGTGAGCCTTGGCGCGGATGGTGTGTCGCAATCGGTCGAGGTTGGTGCCAGCAATGCGAACTTTGATTTTTCGGTTGGCGTGAACGGCTAATTTGCGCAATCAGGGTTGGGCTTTGTGCCCAATCTGATATGTCCGATTTGAACAGCGTTTAAGAGGGCAAAGCATTGGATCATTTTCTCTACCGTGACGGTCAATTGTTTGCCGAGGATGTGCCTGTGGCAGAAATTGCTGCCGCCGTTGGCACGCCGTTTTATGTTTATTCCACTGCGACATTGCAGCGCCATTTCAAGCTGTTTGACGAGGCTCTTGATGGTGTGCCGCATCTGGTGTGTTTCGCCATGAAGTCGCTCTCCAATCAAGCGGTGTTAAAGACATTGGCCGCTGTTGGCGCTGGCATGGATGTTGTCTCGGGCGGCGAGTATTTCCGCGCGAAGGCGGCGGGTGTTGCTGGCGACAAGATTGTGTTTTCGGGCGTAGGAAAAACGGCAGAAGAAATACGCATGGCCCTGACGGGTGGTATCCGCCAGTTCAACGTCGAGAGCGAGCCAGAGATGGAAGTGCTATCTGCGGTGGCCGTCGAATTGGGTGTCGAGGCGCCGATTACGATTCGCGTGAACCCGGATGTGGATGCCAAGACCCATGCCAAGATTGCGACGGGCAAATCCGAGAATAAATTCGGTATCCCGATTAGCCGTGCGCGGGCGGTTTATAAACTGGCCGCGTCGCTGCCGAACCTCAAGATTGTTGGCATTGATGTCCATATCGGTTCGCAGCTGACCGAACTGGCCCCGTTTGAGGCAGCCTATGCGAAAGTGGCGGATCTGGTGGCCGAACTCCGCGCTGATGGTCACGAGATTTCTCGGCTCGATCTGGGCGGCGGTTTGGGGATTCCCTATACGCGCTCGAACGAGGCTCCGCCGTTGCCGCTGGACTATGGTGCGATGATCAAGCGCACGTTGGGGCATCTGGAGTGTGAGATTGAGATTGAGCCGGGGCGCCTGATTTCGGGCAATGCTGGTTTGATGGTCTCGAAGGTGATCTACGTCAAAGAGGGCGAGGACCGCGAGTTTTTGATCATTGATGGCGCGATGAACGATCTTATTCGTCCTGCGATGTATGATGCGCACCATGATATTGTCACGGTGATCGAGCCTTCGGTGGGCCAAGAGCCTGCAAAATATGATATTGTCGGGCCGGTTTGCGAAAGCGGCGATACTTTCGCCAAGGGCCGCGAAATGCCGCGTTGCGTCGCAGGCGATCTGGTCGCGTTCCGCTCTGCGGGCGCTTACGGCGCGGTGATGAGTTCGGAATATAACTCGCGCCCCATGATCCCAGAGGTGCTTGTGCACGGTGATCAATTTGCAGTTATCCGCGCACGCCCTACCTATGAAGAAATGATCGCACGCGATACGATACCTGAGTGGCTGTAACACCATAGCAAAGGGAGAGGCTTTCTGACGACCCCGACCGACCCGCTTCGCCATCTGAAATGGCCTGTGCGCGCCACCCGTTTGGGGATGGTCGCCGAAAGGCTTGTGCGCGCGTTTTGGCCGCTTTGGACGGTGATGTTGCTGGCGCTTGCGCCCTTGATGTTTGGTTGGCAGGATTGGTTGCCGCTCGAGGCGTTTTGGACGCTGGTTGTTGTGTTCGGCTTGGCGTTTATCACCGCACTTCTTTGGGGTGCGCGGCAATTCAAGATGCCAGTTGAGGCCGAGGCGATTGCCCGTGTTGATGCCGCGATGCCCGGACGCCCGATTGCCGCGATGGCGGATGCGCAAGCGATTGGGCGCGGTGATCCTGCATCCGAGGCGGTTTGGAACGCGCATCTCGCCCGCATGGAGGCCCGTAGCCGCGAGGCGAAAGCGATCGAGCCTGACTTGCGGATTGCAGATCGTGACCCATATGGGCTGCGGTTTATGGCGCTGTTGTTCTTTGTCACCGCCTTGATGTTTGGCTCGCTTTGGCGGGTTGGCACGGTGGGTGATGCGGCCTCTGGGGGGCAAACTTTGGCGACAGGGCCGACGTGGGAGGCTTGGATTGAACCGCCTGCCTATACGGGCAAACCTGCGCTTTACCTAAATGATATTCCGCAAAGGAACCTAAGTGTGCCTGTGGGCAGCAAGGTAACTTTGCGCCTTTACGGCGAGGTTGGTGCGCTCACCGTGGCCGAAACAATTTCGGGGCGCACAGAAGATCTCGGTGCGGCGTCAGAGGCCCAACAAACGTTTTTGGCGAATGCCACTGGTCGCTTGGCGATTGACGGCGAGAATGGTGCCGCGTGGGATATCACGGTAGTGGCGGATGAGGCACCCTTTGTGGAATTGGCTGGTCCTGTCGAGGCGGACGCCGACGGTGAGATGTCACAGCCGTTTACGGCCTATGATGACTACGGCGTTGAGAGTGGCACGGCGACAATTGCGCTTGATCTTGGGGCGGTCGATCGCCGTCACGGTTTGGCTGTTGATCCCGATCCGATCGAGCCGCTGGTTCTGGATCTTCCGATGCCGTTCAACGGCGATCGCACGGATTTCGAGACGTTTTTGGTCGAGAACCTCTCAGAGCATCCGCTGGCGAATATGCCGGTGACGCTGTCGATGCAGGTGGTTGATGCGGCAGGTCAGGTGGGGGAAAGCGCGGCAGAACCGCTGATCTTGCCCGGGCGTCGGTTCTTTCAGCCATTTGCCAAGGCGATCATCGAGCAGCGCCGCGATATTATGTGGAGCCGCGCGAATGGCCCGCGTGCCGCGCAAATCATGCGGGCGATTTCAAACCGTCCTGAGGGGCTGTTTTCCAATGAGGTGACTTACCTGCGGATGCGGACGATTATCAGGCGGCTCGAGTCGTTTAAGGCCATCGAAGACGGTTTGTCGGTCGAGGGCCAAGCGGAGATCGTGCAGGCGCTTTGGGATTTGGCGATCCAGTTGGAAGACGGCACATTGGCCGATGCCCGCGAACGTCTGCGCCGTGCGCAAGAGCGTCTGGCCGAGGCGATGCGCGATGGCGCGTCTCAGGCCGAAATCGCAGAGTTGATGCAAGAGTTGCGCGAGGCGACTGACGATTACATACAGTTGCTTGCCGATCAAATGGAGCCGTCAGATAGCACCGATCAGGCAGATAATTCGGCGGATTCCAAAGAGATCGGGCAGGACGAAATTCAAGCCTTGATGGACCGTATCCAAGAGTTGATGGAAGAGGGCCGCATGGCGGAGGCCGCCGAGTTGATGGATCAACTCAACGCGCTGATGGAAAACCTGCGCATTACCCAAGGTGAAGGCTCGGGCGACGGCCCGCGCACACCCGGTCAGCAGTCGATGCAGGATTTGGCCGAGACGTTGAAGGAACAGGAGCAGTTGTCTGACGATGCCTTTGGCGAATTGCAGGACCGCGCTAATGGGCAACAGGGCCAGCAGCCACAAGGCGGCGAAGAGCAAGGCGGCGACCAGCAAGGCCAGCAGGGCCAAGACGGTAGCGGCACAGATCAAGGTGGCGAGCAAGGCAAAGGCCAAGGCGTGGGCGAAGATGGCACTTCGGGTCAGCAGGGCGATGGCGGCACGGGCGGCGAAGGGTCGCTGGCCGAACGTCAGCAGGCCTTGCGCGATGAATTGAACCGCCAGCGGGGCGCATTGCCGTCACTTGAGGGCGAGGCCGGCGACGCGGCGGGCCAAGCGTTGGAGCGTGCCGAAGGTGCGATGGATGGTGCGGAACAGGCGCTCAAAGAAGGCAACTTGGCCGAAGCGATTGACCGTCAGGCCGAAGCGATGGACGCGCTGCGCGGCGGGATGCGGGCGCTGAACGAGGCCTTGGCGCAGAACAACGATACGACAGACCAACCGGGCCAAGGTGCGGAAGCAGGCGAAGCGACAGGCCGCGTGGAGCCGAGCCGTCGCGACCCCTTGGGGCGTGAGTTAGGGAATACGGGCCAGTTTGGAACCGACGACAGCCTGTTACAGGGGGGGGATGTCTACCGCCGCGCTGAGGAATTACTTGGTGAAATCCGCCGCCGTTCCGCCGAACAAACGCGCCCCGAAGTCGAGCGCAATTACCTGCAGCGGTTGCTGGATCAGTTTTAGGCGGGATCGCCAAGCGTGATTTCGTACTCGCGCGGGATGCCTTCGGTCACGGTGAACCATGGCGATGCTTTGGTGCGGGCTTGATGCGCGTCAAAGGCGGCTTGATCGACGAAGGATTCAGACACCAGAAAGCGGCCCGCGACAGTCTCACAGGGAACAACTTCAAAGGAGATGCAGCCTGCCTCTGCGTGAGTGGCTGCGATATGGGCTGGCAGGGCTGCGGCGACTTCGGCAAGCCTGCCCGAGGGCACGTCAATGCGGCCATTAAGGTGAACCGTTTGCATGTTTATTGGTCAACCGACGGCAGGGCGGGTGCTTCTGTCGTGACAGCGGGCGCTGTGTCTGGCTGTGCGTCGAGAACGGGCTCGGATACGGCAATCTCATTGTCAGTCAAAGAGGCCAGCAAGTCTTCGAGTTTGCCATTTAGCCAAAGCCTGCCTGAATCGACGGATGCAACATAGGCCTTGAGCGCACCTTCGGCGGCAGGGAATTTGGCGCTAAGCTGTGACGCGAAGAGGTAGATGGCGGCGAGAACCGCCAGCAGCGTCATGACAGACAGAAACCCCGTGCGGAAGCCGCGTTTCTGCTTTGCTTGCACAACTTCGACTTCGGCGTAACCCGTGCCGCGCTCTGCCTCGGAGCGCAGGCTGGAGTTGATGTCTTCGATATCGGGCAAAAGCTCGCGGCGCGACGCGGCAACAGTTGCGGCAACGGCAGCGGCAGCGGCGTTCGAGCTTTCGCCCTTGAGCAGGGCCATACGCTTTTGCGCTTCAGCGGAGCGTTGGTCTGGTGCGGCATTGGCACTATCGAGTCCGAGATCGGGTTGATTTTCCATCTCGTATTCAGCTTCTGCGCGGCGGGCTGCAGCCTCGCGGGCGGCCTCTTCGCGCAGGATGTCGGCGATCGATGAGTCGAGTTCTTGGCGCTGTGGCTGTGGTTTTACCGCGGGCGCGGGCGCGGGCTTGGGTGCATATGCCTCGGCGCCCCAAACCTCATCGTCATCCTCAGCGGCGTCTTCTTTTACAGCTTCAACTTCAGCTTTGGCTTCCTTAACGGCCTTGCCCTCAGCGGCGAGCGTGCTGTCCGGTGCCACGACTTCTTCGGAGAGTACATCCTCAACGTTAGACGTTTCGCGGCTTTCAAACCACGTATGCGCACAGTTAGAGCACTGCACATCACGGCCATCCTTGGGGATGACATCGTCTGCAACCTCATATTGAGCACCGCAATTTGGACAGATCAATCGCATAATACTTCCTTTTCGCCCGTGATAGCCGCATATAAGCGTAGGATCACTGACCATTATTTACCCTTTGGAAAAAGAAACGCAAAGGTAATGCGACTGTATAGCCTGTCGAAACATTGTAACCTGTTGCAAATTTGGGCAAAACGGTTGCAGTAACACAAAGGATAGCCCTCGTGATTGAACTCGACAATGTAGCCTATAGTTATGGCGGCGCAGAGCTTTTCTCGCAAGTGAAGCTAAAACTCGCGGCTGGCACGTTCCATTTCCTGACGGGACCGTCTGGCGCAGGGAAAACCACGCTGTTGAAATTGTGCTACGGCGAATTGCAGGCCACGGGTGGTCAGGTACGTCTCTTTGGCGAAGATGCTGCGATGATGGACCGTGATGCGGTTGCCATGTCGCGCCGCAGGATCGGCGTTGTGCATCAGGATTGCCAGTTCCTCGACCATTTACCACTGACCGAAAATATCGCCTTGCCGTTGACCGTTTCGGGTCGCGAGGCAGAGGCTGCATCGAATCTACCTGATTTGTTGGGGTGGGTTGGCCTAAGTAATCAAGCTGCTCAATTCCCGCCGCAACTGTCGGGCGGGGAGCGCCAGCGCGCCGCCTTGGCCCGTGCGGTGATTATGTCGCCGGATGTGATTATCGCCGACGAGCCGACAGGCAACGTCGATTGGGAGATGTCGCAGCGGTTGCTAACCTTGCTGATTGAGCTCAACAAGATGGGCAAAACCGTGTTGATCGCGACCCACGATATGAACCTGATCCGCGCCGCGAAAAGCCAAGTGACGACACGTGTATTGCGCCTAAAAGATCGCCGATTGATGCAGGCGGGGGTAGAGCTATGAAATTTGATTTCCGACGTTTGATTGATTTGATTGCGGGTGATCCGCAGGCAGATCGTGCCGTCCCGCCCACAGGATTTACCGCGCGTTTGACCTTGTTTACGGCGGGCGCGATGGCGTTTCTGGCGGTGTTCGCGATGGCCTTGTCGCTGGCGACGGGCCGCTTGGCGGATCGGTGGTCAGCCGAATTGGCGCGGACATCGACCCTGCGGATTTCGGCCCCGGCGGATCAGGCAGACGCCCAAGTGCGGGCCGCTTTGGCTGTGCTGAATACCACACCGGGGGTGGCTGCGGCGCGTGCGTTAACGCCTGACGAACAGCGGGCCTTGCTAGAGCCTTGGTTCGGGCCAGACCTGCCCGTGGAAGATTTGCCGATCCCGCAACTGATTGAAATCATTGAAGACGGGAGCGGGTATGATCCCGCAGGCCTGCGTGCGCGTTTGCAGGCGGAAGTGCCCGCAGCGGTCCTGGATGACCATACCCGCTGGCGGGAGCCGCTGATTGCAGCCGCGATGCGTTTGCGTTCGCTGGGGTGGGTCGCGATCCTGCTGATTGGGGCCTCAACGGGGGCGATGATTACGCTGGCCGCGCAGGCCGCATTGGCTGCTAATGCCCAAGTTATCCGCGTGATGCGCCTTGTCGGGGCACGTGACATCTACATCGCGCGCGCCTTTGTGCGCAGGTTCACGTTACGGGCCTTGGTGGGGGCGGCGATAGGCACGGTCGCGGGCATGTTCGCGGTTTGGCTGCTGCCGTCGGCAGATGTTGCGGGCGGATTTCTGACGGGGCTTGGGTTCCAAGGGGCGCATTGGCTTTGGCCGTTTGTCATCCCACCACTGGCCGCAGCGGTGGCATTTTTCGCGACACGGGCTGCTGCCTTGCGCACCTTGAGGGAGCAATCATGAGCTACGCTATTCAATGGATCAGATCGCTGCTGTTTAACATCCAGATGTATATCATGCTCTTTGTTGTAGGCATCCTTTGGGCGCCTTGGGCGATTGCCTCGCCGCATGGTGCGATTTCGGGCTGTCACGCCTATTGCCGTTGGGTTGAGTGGTCGGCCAAGTGGATGATCGGATTGCGGTTCGAAGTGCGTGGCACGCCGCCAACGCATGAAGCGATGGTTGCTGCAAAACACCAGTCTTTCTTGGATGTTTTGATGATCTATAACGCGATTCCGCGCGGCAAATTCATCATGAAAGACATCCTGAAATATGCTCCTATTGTGGGTCAGTTTGGTTTGCGGATCGGTTGTATTCCCGTGAAGCGCGGCAAGCGCGGTGCGGCGATTAAGAAGATGCTAGCGGATGTGAAATCGGGCAAGGCACTGGCGGGGCAGCTGATTATTTACAGCCAAGGCACGCGGATTAACGTCGGTGTGAAGGCTCCCTATAAGATCGGCGTTGGTGCGCTTTATAAGGAAATGGGGCAACCTTGTGTGCCTGTGGCGACGAATGCGGGCGTGTTTTGGCCCAAGCGCGGTGTTTACCGCAAACCGGGTGTCGCGGTCGTGGATTTCTTGCCAGAGATCGCGCCGGGGATGCCTGTGCATGACTTTATGAAGAAACTGGAAACGGAGGTTGAGGCGCGGTCTGATGCGCTTGCTGCCGAGGCTGGATTCGTTGGCTAAGGTCACAGATATCGCGGCGCTGGAGGCGCTTTATGGGGAGCCTGCAAAGGCCTCAATCATTAAGGTCGCAGATCATATCACACGGCTTTACGCCAAGTGGCTTGATGCCTCGCGCCTGTGTGTATTGAGCACAGTTGGCCCAGAGGGCACGGACGCCAGCCCACGTGGCGATGACGGCCCCGTGGTGCAGATAGCGGACCCAAAGACCCTGTTGATGCCCGATTGGCGCGGCAATAACCGGATTGATTGTCTGCGCAATATCGTAACCGATGGTCGCGTGAGCCTGATGTTTGTCGTGCGCGGGTCCAACAATGTGGTGCGCGTGAATGGTATAGCCGAGGTGCGTTTAGACGCCGAACTGATTGCTCAATTTGAGGATAAAGGACGTGCGCCGCGTTCTGTTATTCTCGTGCGCGTGGGTGAGGTTTACATCCAATGCGCCCGTGCGCTGATCCGTGCCGCGACGTGGAGTGGCATCGATGATAGCAACGAGCTGCCAAGTTTGGGGCAGATATTGATGGCGCATGAGGCGGAATTTGACGGCGCGACCTATGATGCCACATGGGCGGACCGCGCCGAAAAGACGATGTGGTAACCGTGCACAGCGCGTGCACCGGACGTGCACCGCTTGTGTGCTTAAGCAGCTAAGCCCTTTGAACCGAGTGCGAGATATTTCGCGCGGCGCGCCTTGCGAATTGCGTCTGGCTTTTTGCCGTCGAAGGTCGCCAGTTGCGTGGACAGGGCCTCGCCCACGGATTTGATTGCGGCCGCTTTGTCGCGTTGTGCGCCACCGCGTGGTTCTGGGATCACAACGTCGCAAACGCCGAGCTCTTTGAGGTTCTGGGCGGTCAGGCGCAACGCCTCTGCCGCTTCGCGCATTTTGCCGCCGTCTTTCCACAGGATCGAGGCGCAGCCTTCGGGGCTGATGACGGAATAGACGGAGTGCTCTAACATGATCACGCTACTGGCTGTCGCGAATGCAACAGCACCACCAGAGCCGCCTTCGCCGATGATGACGGAGACGAGGGGAACGCCAATCTCTAAGCATTTCTCGGTGGAGCGTGCGATGGCCTCGGATTGGCCGCGCTCTTCTGCGCCTTTGCCAGGATAGGCGCCGGGAGTGTCAACGAGGGTAATCACAGGCAGACCAAAGCGGTTGGCCAGTTCCATCAAGCGGATCGCCTTGCGGTAGCCTTCGGGGCGGGCCATGCCGAAATTGCGCTCGATGCGGGATTTGGTATCGTTGCCTTTTTCGTGTCCGATCACCATGACGGGACGCCCATCAAGCCGCGCAATGCCGCCCATGACAGCTTGATCGTCGGCAAAGTTACGGTCGCCAGCAAGCGGGGTGTATTCGGTGAAAAGCGCCTCGATATAGTCAATGCAATGGGGGCGGTCGGGGTGACGCGCAACTTGGCATTTGCGCCAAGGGGTCAGGTCTTTGTAGAGTTTATCAAGCAGATCGACGGCTTTTTTGTCAAGCGCTGCGGCCTCTTTTTCGATGTCCATGTCTTCGTTGTCGCGGGCCATTGCACGCAGTTCTTCCGCTTTGCCTTCGATTTCGGCAAGTGGTTTTTCAAACTCAAGATATTGGATCATGGGAGCGCCTCTATTTTTGTTGATGTAGATATAATGGGCGCAGGGCTGCGACGCAACGTTATAAGGGGCGGATTTGGCTGGGCCTAACCGCCAGAAATTTTGATGGCGCGCTTGCGCGTGTCATCGAAGCTGCACGTATCGGTTGATTTTGATAATGTGGTCGTCTAGGCAGAATTTTTACGATGGAAGGGCTCCCATGCCAGATTTGCAGCTAATATTGAAACATCTTTCATTGTGTTTATTCGCCATTGCGCCTTCATTCGGGGCGGCATAGGTCATCCCTGATACGACTATAAATGCGGCATTTGCCCCGGTGGCGATTGTTGAGGATCATCCCGCATGCCAAAACGCAGGTGACACCGCCTTTCGTGTGGCTATGCGCGCGGATGGTCTGCATTTTCGACTTGGCGGCCCGAATTGGCAAGGTTTCGTTGATGTGCAACCGACGGAAACGTCGGTTTCTTCGGCCGATTGTTCAAGCCTTGAGCGGCGTGGCGCCGATGTTTATGAGGCCGACTGCTCGCGCACGGCGAGTTACCCGTCGGGGGCGGGTCTTCCGGTGAAGGAGCAAAAGCAATGCTATATCACTGAACGCAAAGGCTCAGAGCGTGTCAGGCGACCGATACCTTGCGAGGTAGACGAAACAAAAAGAAATCTGAATGACCTCGTTTCCGTTGAGGAACTGCAACTGAATGTCGAGGGTGAGGTGACTATTTGTCAGTCTTTAACGTCCTTTCACATTTTAGAAGGGCAATGGTCTGCTGTGATTGCGTTTGGCGACGAGACCGTGACCTACGACGGTCAAATGATCCTGCCCGGTGCAGCGAACTGTCGGGCTATTGATCCTCTTGGTGCGCCACGGGTCGGGATTTCTTACAGCCCTGCGCAGGCGCCAGCCGGTTTGGGCGCTCGGTACTACCGACAAGGCCCGACCTTCTTGCGTTTGTGGATGGATCGCGTGGTTGTCCCTTTGGCTGGCACAGAAGGTGCACCTGTTTTGTTAGAAACAGCGGCTGTTTTTTTCCCGACGGTGGATGGTCAGGCGTTTTGTCCGCTTGACGGATGCGCCATTGATAACCGTGAAAGTTTTGATGTTGGCGAAATCTGGTGGCGCGCCTGTCGGTAGGCTGAAGAGGTTATCTGTGCCCTTTACAGCTAGTGACCTCCGATCAACTCTGACTGTTTCACGATGACTTCGGCCTGTTTGATAGACGCGATATCGACGAGGCGGCCTTTGTAGACGGTGGCACCTTCGCCTTTGGCGGTGGCTTCTGCCATGGCGGCGAGGATTTCGCGGGCTTCGGCGACGGCCTCTGCAGATGGGGTGAAGACCTCGTTGGCGAGCGCGATTTGCTTGGGGTGGATCGCCCATTTGCCAACCATGCCAAGGGTAGCGGAGCGGCGGGCCTGTGCGCGGTAGCCTTCGTCGTCGGAGAAGTCGCCGAAGGGGCCGTCAACGGGCAGGATGCCATGGGTGCGGCAGGCGGCCACGATGGCGGTTTGTGCCCAGTGCCACGGGTCCGAGTAATGGCGTGTCTCGCCGTGCAGCATGTAGTAGTTTTCTTGCGTCCCGCCGATTCCCGTTGTTTGCATGCCCATGGAGGCGGCAAAGTCGGCGGCTCCGAGCGACATGGCGACCATGCGGGGGCTGGAGGCGGCGATTTCATTGACGTTCACGAGGCCCGCGGCAGATTCGATGATGACCTCGAAGTTGATACGCTTGCTGCGGCCCTTGGCGCGTTCAATCGCGGTGACAAGCGCGTCAACGGCGTAGATGTCTGCGGCGCAGCCTACTTTCGGGATCATGATCTGGTCGAGGCGGTCGCCTGCTTGCTCCAGAAGATACACGACGTCGCGATACCAGTAGGGCGTATCAAGCGAGTTGATCCGCACGGAGAGGGTCTTGGTGTTCCAGTCGATGGTATTGATCGCCTCGATCACATTCGCTCGTGCGGTGTCTTTGTCGGAGGGGGAAACGCTGTCTTCGAGATCGAGGTTGATCACGTCTGCGTCGCTGGCCGCCATTTTCGCGAAGAGTTTCACGTTCGATCCGGGGCCGAAGAGTTGGCAGCGGTTTGGGCGGGCTGGCGGTGTGGGTTGCAGACGGAATGACATGGTGGCGCACCTTTATTTCGATTTTATCGCAACAAGAGTTAGAATGTTGCGCAGCGGATCGCAAGGCGCATTTTGCAGGTGCAGCAATTTCGGCGCGGAGTGTCCCCCGCGCCGATGTGTCTTAGATGCCAGCGGCGACGATGGCCTTAGCAAGGATTGGCACGGTTTTCGCGTTCAGACCCGCGATGTTCATCCGGCTGTCGCTGACCATATAGATGCCGTGATCGGCGCGGAGTTTTTCGACCATCTCGGGGCTGGTGCCAAGCTGGCTAAACATACCACGGTGATCGGCGAGGAAGTCGAACCGATCAGAGTTGGTCAAGCGGCGCAGTTCGTCGGCGAGTTGTTTGCGCAGACCAAGCATGCCGTTGCGGGTTTCCTCAAGTTCGGCTTCCCAATCGGCGCGCAATTCCGGATCGTTGAGGATCGTCGTCACAACCCGTGCGCCGTGGTCTGGCGGGAAAGAGTAGTTTTGACGGTTCAGGAAGTTGAGGTTTTGCTGGACGAGCGGGGTGTGTGCCGCGTCTTTGCCAACGGCCATCAGGATGCCTGTACGCTCGCGGTAGATGCCGAAGTTTTTGGAGCAAGAGGCCGCGAGGATCACATTGTCGAATGCGGCTGTGATTTTGCGCGTCGCTGCGGCGTCTTCTTCAAGGCCGTCGCCGAACCCTTGGTAGGCGATGTCGATGAAGGGGATGACGGATTTCTCTTGCATGAGTTTGATCACGCCGTCCCACTGTGGCAGCGTCAGGTTCGCGCCCGTCGGGTTATGGCAGCAGCCGTGCAGCAGGACTACATCACCGGGGAGGGCCGCGCCGAGGTCTGTGAGCATGCCGTCGTAATCGACGCCGCGTGTTTCCTTGTCGAAGTAGCGGTAGGTCTTTGATTTCATGCCGAGATATTTGATGATCGACGGGTGGTTTGGCCATGTTGGATCGGAGAGCCAGACGGTGGCGTCTGGTGCTGCGAGTTTGATGAGCTCCAAGGCTTGGCGGATCGCCCCCGTGCCACCCGGAGTGGCGGCGGCAGCGATGCGGTCACGCGGGATCGTGTCGCCAAGGACGAGGCCGATCATCGCGTCAGAGAAGGCAGGGTCGCCCGCGAGGCCGACGTAGGCTTTCGTCGTCTGCTCGGCTTGCAGGATCTTTTCAGCGGCTTTGACGGCGCGCATGACGGGCGTGTTGCCTGATGCGTCTTTGTAAACGCCTACGCCAAGGTCAACCTTGGTGTCGCGCGGGTCTTCACGGTAGGCGGCCATGAGGGCGAGGATTTTGTCGGCAGGTTGGGCTTTGAGATTTTCCAGCATTATGCGGCTCCGGTTGCGATAGGAAGATCGGCGTACATGCCCCATTCGGACCATGAGCCATCGTAGAGTGAATGGTCGGTTTTGCCGATCCGCTCGAGTGCAAGGCAAAGGATGGATGCGGTCACGCCAGAGCCACAAGTTGTGATGATTGGCTTGGTAAGGTCCGCGCCTGCGGCCTCCATCACGGCGCGAATTTCGGCCTTTGTTTTCAGTGTGCCATCCGCGTTAATCAGATCGCCAAAAAAGACGTTGCGCGAAGTGGGGATGTGCCCTGAGCGCAGGCCTTCGCGGGGCTCGGCTACTTCGCCTTTGAACCGTGCAGGGCCGCGTGCGTCGAGGATCGTGTGATCGCCTAGCTTGGCTGCGCGTGCAACTTGGGTGACGTCGCGCACCATCTGGTTCTGACGGCTGACGGTCATGTGGCGGTCGCGCACGACGGGGGGCATGTCGGACAGGGGGCGGCCTTCGGCCTTCCACTTTGGCAGGCCACCATCAAGCACGGCGATGTCCATTTTGCCCATCAGGCGGAACAGCCACCAGACGCGGGCGGCAGAGAACAAGCCAGAGCCGTCGTAAACCACGACCTGATGCCCGTCGCCGATACCCATGGCCCGCATACGCGACATGAACTTTTCGACGGGCGGAGCCATATGCGGCAATTCAGAACGGTGATCAGAGATCTCGTCGATGTCAAAGAAGCGCGCGCCGGGGATATGTTCGGCTGCGTATTCGGCGGCGGCGTCACGGTTTGCGTCGGGCATATACCACGAGGCGTCGATGATCCGCAGGTCGGGGTCTTTGATATGGGCGGCGAGCCACTCTGTGCTGACCAGTGTTTTAGGGTCATCGGGGGTGGCGTTTGGCATGGCGGCCTCCAGTCATCGCAAAAGTTAGCTTTGACTATCCCGTGCGGCCCTGTCTGACAAGGCGCGTCACGCAAAACGGGCGCCCCAAATAGGACGCCCGTTTTCAAATTACTTTGTGTGGCGAATTATGCCATTTTGTTTTTGATCAGGCCAACAACGGCAGTCAGGATCGCGCCGCCGCCGCCGCCGCCGATGAGCGACATCACGATGCTGGCCGCGTCGCCGCCTGAAATCATGTTGAGAATTTGACCGCCACCAACGCCGCCAATAAGGCCCGCGATTGTGTTGCCCATTGTGCCAAGCGACATGCTTTCTTTGGCTTTGCCGATTGCGTTGCCGCCGACTGCGCCTGCGACGAGTTGTGCAATAATTGCTTCCATAGTCCCCAGTTCCCTTCTGTTATCGGGCCGTGATTTTTTCACACCAGTGGCGTGGCCCTCGCCAGTGGTTAACGAGAGCTTAGCAGGTGGACAATATGTCGCAATAGGGGGCTTTTATTAGGGGTTTTCCCCCTAAGATTAGTCGCCGTGGCGCAACAGGCGTTGTTTCTGCCGGCCCCAGTCGCGGGCGGCCTCTGTCGCGCGTTTATCGTGGTTTTTCTTACCCTTACCAGTCGCGATCTTGAGTTTCACGAGGCCTTTGTCGTTGAAATACATCACCAGCGGCACGATGGTCATGCCTTCGCGTTTGGTGGCATTCCACAGGCGCACGAGCTCTTTGCGCTTGCACAAAAGCTTGCGTTTGCGCCGCTCCTCATGGCCGAACATGGCCCGATCATAGGGGGCAATATAGGCGTTGGTGAGCCAAAGTTCACCGTCATCCACGCTCGCGTAGCTTTCTGCGATGTTGGATTGACCAAGGCGCAGGGATTTGACCTCGGAGCCGTGCAGGATAATGCCGACTTCGATATCTTCCTCGATGGCATAATCGTAGCGGGCGCGCCGATTTTCCGCGAGGACCTTATAGTTCTTATTTTCGTTTTTGCTTGCCATGGTGTTTATCAAATAGGCGATGGTGCGGGGCTGCACAAGGGAGCTACTGTACTGGTAAGCGCTGCGCGGGCCGTTATGGTGTGGCAAAGTCACGAAGTGAGGTCACGGATGTTTGTTCAAATTGCGATTGGCAGTGGTTTGCTATTGGCGTCGATTTTGATCGCGGGGATCAGTTTTTGGGTGATGGAATGGGCGTTTGTGCGGTGTAGCGGGTGGCTCGCCCGTCCGCCGCATCGCCCAAAGTTGATTTTGGTGCTGGTGGTGGCTGCGATCTGGATTTTGGCGCAGGTGACGGCAGGTGTTTGGATGTGGGCGTTCGCCTTTGTCGGGCTGGGCGTTTTTGATACGTTGGAACCAGCGGTTTATTTCTCGCTCGTGTCGTTTACCACGCTGGGCTTTGGGGATGTGCTGTTGCCTGTAGAATGGCGGTTGTTGTCGGGGATGGCGGCGGCGAACGGGTTGCTCAACTTTGGCCTTGTGACCGCGATTTTGGTCGAGGCGTTGCGCCAGATGCGCAATCATCAAATGAATAGCCTTGAGGGGAACAAGTGATGAGCGTTCCAGTGATGGACAATGCCCGTGCACGCCAAATTTTCCTGAGCCGCCATGGGTTGTCTGCTGCGCCGAGTGGGGCTGGGAAGGGCGATGATCTGGCGGGAGTCATTAGCGATTTGGGTTTTGTGCAGCTCGACAGTGTGAACACATTTGCCCGTGCGCATGATCTGATCTTGTGGTCACGCAGGCAGCAATATCGGCCTGAGGCGCTGGGTCATGCTTTGGCACGCGATCGCCATGTTTTTGAGCATTGGACCCATGATGCGGCGGCGATTGATATGGCGCTTTTTGCGCATTGGCGGCACAAGTTTGCCCGCGATGGGGCGACGTTGGAGGGCCGTTGGAAGGAATGGCGGCGCGACGATTTCACCCAGAAAATTGATGAGGTGCTGCGGCATGTGTCGGATCATGGTTGCTGCTCGTCTGGCGATGTTGGCAAGGACGAGAGCCGTGGGTCGGGCGGCTGGTGGGATTGGCATCCGTCCAAGACCGCACTGGAGTATTTGTGGCGCTCCGGGCAGCTGTCGGTTGTCCGTCGCGAGGGGTTTCGGAAAGTGTACGATTTGACGGAACGGGTGATCCCTGCGGAGCGGTTGAATGCGCGCGTGGATGAGGCCGAGACGGTTGATTGGGCCTGTGGCGCTGCGCTTGACAAGCTGGGGTTTGCGACAAGTGCCGAGATTTCGGCGTTTTGGGATTTGACGACGAAGGCCGAGGCGAAGGCTTGGGCTGTTGCCGCCTTGGCTGATGGCCGTGCGATCGAGGTGGATATTGCGGGTGCTGATGGCAAGGTGAAGCGTGTGTTGGCGCGGCCTGATGTGATGGATGAAGTCGTAGATGCGCCGCAGAACCGCGTGCGTATTTTGTCGCCGTTTGATCCTGCGTTGCGGGATCGTAAACGGGCAGAATGGTTGTTTGGCTACCACTACAGGATCGAGATTTTTGTGCCTGCGCCAAAGCGGCAATACGGGTATTACGTGTTTCCCGTCATGGAGGCCGACCAGATGATCGGGCGTATTGATATGAAGCGGAACGGGGATGTTTTGGACGTCACTGCGTTCTGGCCCGAGGCGGGTGTTGCGATGGGCGCGGTGCGGCTTGCGCGGTTGGATGCGGAACTGACGCGGGCGGCAAAGTTTGGCGGTTGCGGTGAGGTCTGTTTTGCAGACGGGTGGCTGAAAAACAACTCTTGAAAGACATACATATATGTCGGACCTGCCCTAAATAATTTCAGGAGATGGTCAAATAGTCCGTCGTTGAGACGGCAGCATTGGTGGCGCTCGTCATGAACAGCTTGCTGGTTGGCGGGATTGTTGCGGCGGCTTTGGGGCTGGTGGCCGTGCCGCTCGCGTGGGGGCGATGGCGTTTGGACAGGATGCTTTGGGGCGAGCATGAGCCCGCCCCAAGGGTTTAGTTGATGAGGCCGGCGTGCTGCATGCCTGCTCTGATTGCGGCTTTGGTCTCGTCTGTCAGCGAGGTCAGCGGTGAGCGCACCTCTTCGGAGCAAAGACCCAGCAAAGACATGCCGTATTTCGCGCCGACAAGGCCCGGCTCTAGAAAGACCGCTTCGTGCAATGGCATGAGGCGGTCGAGTTGGGTGAGGGCCAATGCGTAATCGCCTTTGAGCGTTGTCTCTTGGAATTCTGCGCAGAGTTTCGCCGCGATGTTGGCTGTCACAGAGATACAGCCGACGCCGCCGTGGGCGTTAAAGCCAAGGGCGGTTGCGTCTTCGCCAGAGAGTTGCACGAAATCGTTGCCACAGCGCATGCGTTGCTTTGGCACGCGGGAAAGATCGCCTGTGGCGTCTTTTACACCGACGATCATGGGCAGCTTTGCGAGCGTGCCCATAGTGTCGGGTGACATGTCGACGACCGAGCGGCCCGGAATGTTGTAGATGATGATCGGCAGGCCAACGGCGGCGGCAGCCTCGAAATGGGCAATAAGGCCGCGTTGGGTCGGCTTGTTGTAGTAGGGTGTCACAACGAGGGCCGCGTCTGCGCCAGCCGCTTTTGCAGCCTCGACAAGGCGCACCGTCTCGACGGTGTTGTTCGAGCCTGCGCCCGCGATCACGGGGATGCGTCCTGCGGCCTGTGCCACGACGGTTTGCACCACAAGGTCATGCTCTTCGTGTGTCAAGGTCGGGCTTTCGCCCGTTGTGCCGACGGGCACGAGGCCGTGGCTGCCTTGTTCCACATGCCAGTCCACAAGTTTTTTGAGCGCTTCGATGTCCACTTTGCCGTTTGTAAACGGCGTGACAAGTGCGGGAAGTGACCCTTTAAACATGACGCGTATCCTTATGGAGTGGCCCTGAATCGGACCGTTGAAATCGCGCGGACATTAGACGGCTTTCCGCCGATGAACAAGTTTTGACATTGCTTGCGCTGCGACGCGGTTTAGGTTGTGGTAAGCAGGCATAAAACAGGACAAAAACATGCGCTTTCTCGCACTCACCGCGGCTCTTTTGGCCAGCCCTGCGGCGCTATTTGCGCAAGCAGTGGATACGCGTGGCGTCGACGCGGTGAAGACTGCGGTGAGCGCGGACTGGGATGTGGGCATGGCAATGGCCGAGGACGCTGTGACCCGTGATGTGATTTCGTGGCTGCGGTTGCGCAAGGGCGATGCCGCGTTTGCGGATTACGGCGATTTTGTAAACCGTCGCACTGAGTGGCCAAGCATGGAGAGAGTGCGGGCCAAAGGCGAAGAGATCATGCCCGAGGGGCTTGATCCGCAGTTCGTGCTGGATTGGTTTGGCGAAGCTATTCCTGATAGCGGCGAGGGGGCAGTGCGCTTGGCTGAGGCGCTATTTGCGACGGGGCAGGATGCGAAGGCGCAGATGCTTTTGGCCGAGATTTGGAAGACATATCGTTTGTCCGAGACAGGCCATGACGTGATGTTGGCCGCATACCCGCAGGTTTTGGCGCCTTACCACGAGGCACGCACCGATACGCTTTTGTGGGCGTGGCGCACGACGGAAGCCGAGCGGATGTTTGATGTTTTGGATGCAGATCAGGTGGCTTTGGCCAGTGCCCGCATCGCCTATATCCGCAAGCAGGGTGATATTGCAACCAGAGTTGCGGCTGTGCCTGACGCGCTAAAGGATAACGCGGGGCTGGCGTATGACCGTTTTAATTGGTTGGCAAACCGTGGCGATCGCACAGAGGCGATAGATATTTTGAAGGCCCGTTCGGTATCGGTTGCGGCTTTGGGCGAGCCGTTTCGTTGGGCCAGTTGGCGGCGTGTGCTGGCGCGGTGGGAAATGCGCGAGGGCCGTGCGCAAAGTGCTTATGAATTGGCGGCGAACCACTTTTTGACCGAGGGCAGCGACTTTGCCGATTTGGAGTGGATCGCGGGTTATGTGGCGCTGACGTATCTGGATAAACCGCAACTTGCGCTTACGCATTTTGAGGTGGCGGATGCGACGGTGGATAGCCCGATTTCAGAGGGGCGGATGCAGTATTGGATTGGGCGCACGCAGGATGTGCTTGGCAATGCAGAGGCGGCAAATGCGGCCTATGCAATCGCCGCGCAGCATCAGACGGGGTTCTATGGATTGCTCGCCGCCGAGCATTTGGGCATGCCGCTAGACGCGAATTTGACGGGCAAGAATGATCCGGCAAATTGGCAGGGTGCGCCGTTTTTGCAAGACGATCTGACGCGGGCGGCGTTGATGTTGTTGCAAGCGGGCGAGCGCGGGTCTGCTACGCTTTTTTTTGCCGAACTGGGCAAGCGCTTGGATGCAACTCAGTTGTCGCAATTAGGTGCGTTGTTGAGCCAGATGGGCGAGCCGTATTACGAGGTTTTGCTGGGGAAAACGGCGATTGCGCGGGGGATATTGATTCCTTCGATTTACTTTCCTCTGCACGAGCTGAAGGATGCTGATTTGCCTGTGCCAGCCGCCCTTGCCTTGTCGATCGCACGCCGCGAGAGCGAGTTTAATGCGGGCGTTGGTAGCCCTGTCGGGGCGCTGGGCCTGATGCAGTTGATGCCTGCCACGGCGCAGGAGGTCTCGCGTCAGATTGGCGAGCCCTACAGCAAGGGGCGGTTGACGTCCGATCCGTCTTATAATGCGCGGCTTGGGTCGACGTATTTGCGCAGCCTTGCAGATGAGTTTGGCTATTCGCCTGTGATGATGGCGGCGGGCTATAACGCGGGCCCGAGCCGTCCGAAGGATTGGATGGACGAGCGTGGTGATCCACGTATTGGTGAGGTGGATGTGATCGAGTGGATCGAGAATATCCCGTTCCGCGAGACCCGCAATTACGTGATGCGCGTGACGGAATCGATTCCCGTTTATCAGGCGCGATTGACGGGGCAAACGGGGCCGATCAAGTTTATGGAATTGCTGATTGGCGAGAAGCCTTTGGTTCGCCCAATGGCCCGCCCTGTGCGCGTGGTTGTGTCCGAAGATGTTGCCCCCGCTGCGGGACCACCCCTTGCGCCAAGTGGTCCTTCGCCGGTCTCTAGCCCACGTCCGATTGGTCGGCCCTAACGGCCACTGCGCGGGCGCGTAGAAGGGTAAACAGTCCTGCTGCGACGACAATGGCGGCACCGATTGCGACGTTGGTGGTTAGCACTTCGCCAAACATGGTGATCCCGATCAGCACGCCAAACAACAGTTGGAAATAGGCAAAGGGTTGCACGGAGGAGGCTTCGGCGACTTCGTAGGTTTTGATCAGCAAGAAGTGACCCGTGGCCCCTGTGATGCAAAGAGCGCCCATCATGATCCAGTCGGGGCCGGACATCGGTTCCCAATACCACAGTCCGACGGCAGTCATGGCAATGGCTCCTGTGACGCCTGTCCAGAAGAAGGACGTCGCGGCGCTGTCGCGGCGGGCAGCGAAGCGGGTGAGCAGGCTGTAGATCGCGAACATGACCGCAGAAGCGAGCGGGACGACGGCGTAAGGTGAGAACACAGCGAATCCGGGGCGCAGGATGACGAGGACGCCGATGAAGCCCACGGCGATGGCGACCCAGCGGCGCCAGCCTACTCTTTCGCCCAAGATCGGACCAGAGAAGGCGGCGACGAGGAGCGGGTAGCAGGCGAAGATTGCGTGGCTCTCGACCAGGCCCAAGAGCACGAAGCCTGCGACCATGACACAGATTTCCCCTGCGAGCAGGAGGCCGCGCAGGATTTGCAGAGCGGGTTGGGCTGTTGCGGCTGCTGCTTTGAGCGAGCCTTCTTTGCGGGTGGCTACGGTGATGACGAAAGCGGCGAAGAACCAGTAGCGGATCATCACGATCATCATGACATTATACTCGCCCGCGAGGTGGCGCGAAAAGCCGTCTTGCACCGCGAAGATGAGAGCGGTGAGCGACATCAGGATCATGCCGAGGCGGGGGTTATTTTGCATGGGGCATCTTTGCGACTGTCATGTGGCGTTTGCGCCCGAAGCCTTGCACGCGGGAGACCTCGAACCCTGCGGCGGTGAGCGAATGGCGCACGTGGCCTGCAGCGGAGTAGGTGGCGGCAGTGCCGTTCGCGCCTGTGTGGTTGGCGACGGCCTGCAAGAGTGTTGGCTCCCACAGTTGCGGGTTTTTGGCGGGTGAGAACCCGTCGAGGAACCAAGCGTCAGCGCGGCCTTGCCATGCGGGGAGGGTTTTGCGGGCGTCGCCGATGATGACCTCTAAAGTGAGCCCTTCGGCTAAGTGAACGGGGCCGTCGCCTGCGCTCCATTTATCGAGCAGGACAGCGCCAAGGGCGGCAATTTCGGGGAAGGCGGTAAGGGCTGCGGCCATGTCGGACTTGGCCATCGGGTAGGCTTCGAACGATGTGAAGTGCAGTTTGCCGTGGGGGGCCTTGAGCCAGTCCTCCCAAGTGACGAGCAGATTAAGGCCAGTGCCGAACCCCAGCTCGCCGACATGAAGGTCGCTTGCAAACCGCGCGTGCAGGTCGTTCCCGCCAAGGAAAACATGCCGTGTCTCGTCTAGACCGCCACCAAGCGAATAGTAGGGATCGTCGAATTGTTCGGATACGGGGACGCGTCCTGCGTCGGTATCGCGCCAAATGAGGGGGGCGGTCTGGTCGGTCATGTGTGTTTGCCTTATGGGTGGGCTATCTTTGAGCGGTGAGGCGGAAAATGGCAACTGTGGATGTGACGGTAATGGGCGCGGGGGTATTTGGCCTTTCGGTTGCTTATGCCTGCGCGCTGCGTGGGGCTAAGGTGCGCGTGATCGACCCTCATGGTGTGGCGTCTGGGGCCAGCGGAGGGATCGTCGGCGCGCTTGCCCCGCATGTGCCAGAGAAATGGGGCACTAAGAAAGCGTTCCAGTTCGAGAGCCTTTTGATGCAGGCGGATTTCTGGGCTGGTGTTACTGCGCGGACGGGGCTTGCGACGGGATATTTGCGGGCGGGGCGGTTGCAGCCTTTGGCGGATGGCGCGGCGGTCGCTTTGGCGCGGGCGCGGGCTGTGTCAGCGGCGGAGCATTGGGGCGGCGCGGCTGTGTGGGAGGTTGTTCCTGCGGGTAATATCGCGTGGATGCCGCCAAGCCCGAGCGGGATGGTTGTGCATGATACGCTGACGGCGTTGATCCATCCGCGTGCTGCGACGCGTGCTTTGGCGGAGGCGGTCAGGTCACTTGGCGCACAGATTGTGACGGATGGTTCTGCGGAGGGCCGCGTTGTTTGGGCGACGGGGTGGCGTGGTTTGGAAGAAATGAATGCGGTGCATCACCGCCCTGTGGGCAGTGGCGAAAAGGGGCAGGGTGCGTTGCTGAAATTCGATGCTGTTGGCTTGCCGCAGCTTTTCGCCGAAACCTTGCATATCGTGCCGCATTTCGACGCGACGGTGGCGATTGGGTCCACCACCGAGCGGCATTTTGAGTCACCTTTTGTGACCGATGACCTGCTAGAGGATGTGATCGCGAAGGCGCGGCGTTTGTTCCCTGTTTTGGCCGATGCCCCTGTGATCGAGCGCTGGGCAGGGGTGCGCCCGCGTAGTCGCAGCCGTGCGCCGATGTTGGGCGCGCACCCGTTTCGGGAGGGCGAGTTTATCGCTAATGGCGGGTTTAAGATCGGTTTTGGCATGGCCCCGAAGGTGGGTGACGTTATGGCCGATTTGGTGCTTGAGGGCCGTGATCGGGTCCCTGAGGATTTCAGGCCTGAGCGTAGTCTTTAGGACGTTTGCGCGATCATGCATTGGCGGCCGTCCGGACCGCGCACCCATGCCTGGTTGTCTTTCCAACAGAGGGTTGCTGTCTCGTGGTGCATCAGGGGCGCGGTGGCGCGGTAGGTGAATGAGGTGAGGGTGCCCAATTGCCGCTGGGCCAATCCCATCAACAGATGCGCCAGAAGCGGGCCGTGCACGACAAGGCCGTCGTAGCCTTCGACACCTCTGGCATAGTTTTCATCGTAGTGGATGCGGTGGCCGTTGAAGGTGAGCGCGGAGTAGCGGAAGAGGAGTGTGCTGTCAAAATGGACGTGCTCGGCGTAGGTCTCGTCGGTGGCAGCGATGGGTGGTGCAGGCTGCGTTTGGGGGTGGTCTTCGCGGTACACGAGGTCTTGGTATTCGGTCAGCGCGAGGGTCATGCGTTGTTTGATATCGTGGCGCACGCGCACAAATGCGAGCGGGCCGGAGCGGCCGGATTTGCGCGTGATGCTCTCAATAGTGGAGGTTCTCTCGGCACGGATACCAGCCAGCAGCGGGCGGTGGAACTGGAGTTTTCCAGCGGCCCACATCCGGCGCGGCAGGCCGAGATCGGGGATGAAACCGCCCTTGGCAGGATGCCCGTCGCGGCCCAAGGCGGAGGGCGGCTGCGCGTCCCAAAAGTAGATGTGATGTGCGAATAGTGGCAGCGGATCGCCGACAGCAATCGGGGTCATGTCGCCAAGGGTGGCGGCCAAGGCCTGCGCACGGCCAATATCCATCGGGTCGGTTGCTGTTTGCATACGGTCGGGTTGCTCTGTCATAGATGTGTTCTAGGCAGGTTTTGAGGAGTTCGCAAATGCCGTGCGTGAGGGCTTTGGATCATTTGGTTTTGACGGTTGCGGATATTACGCGGTCGGTCCGGTTTTACGAGGATGCGCTGGGGATGGTTGCGGAAGCGTTCACCGTGGCGGACGGGAGCCAGCGCTGGGCGCTCAAGTTTGGCGATCAGAAGATCAATTTGCACCAGAGCGATGCGCCGTTTGCGCCCCATGCAAAGGTGCCTTTGGAGGGGTCCGCGGATCTGTGTTTTCTGACAGAGACGCCGCTGGTCGAATGGACCCTGCATTTGGACGGGCTTGGCGTCGCTGTCATAGATGGACCTGTCAGGCGCACGGGTGCCACAGGGCCGATCATGTCGATTTATCTGCGCGACCCCGATGGTAATCTGATCGAGGTCGCGGTGCGCGATTAGAGCTTTGCGCGCAACTTTTCCATCAAGGTCGTGAGCGTCTCGACGTAGAGTTTGTTGATAAGTTTGCCTGTGGCGTCGAATTCTTGATAGTTGGAACCGACAAGCACTTCGGGTGTTTGTACCAGATCAATGTCAAATGGTGCGAGTGCCAAGCGCAGGGCGTATTGCGAGCGCTCGCCGCCTGCGCGACCAGCGGCGGCCGACATGATCGCGACAGGTTTGCCCGCCCAAGGGTTACCTTCGGTGCGGCTGACCCAATCGAGGGCGTTTTTGAGCACGCCCGTGATGCCTTTGTTATACTCGGGGCTGGCGATGATGATCGCGTCGGCCGCCTTAATTTGGTCCGCAAGGGCTTGAACGGATGCGGGGATTCCGTCCGCCTCTTCCACGTCTCCGTTGTAGAGCGGCAGGTTGAGATCACCCTCGATAAACTCGGACGGCGCAAAGATTTCGGCGGCTTGGCGCATCAGCGCCGTGTTGGTGGAGGCTTTGCGCAGAGCGCCTGATATGCCGAGGAGTTTGGTCATGGGATCGTCCTTTTGTGCTTTGTAACTACTTAGCGCAAACTTCGCCTGTTGCCACTCTGCACAGTCTGACACATGCTGTGCGCAAATGCGTAGAGGAGCGATTTGGCATGGAACGTCACGGCGGGAAAATTTTGAGCGATCAGTTGTTGAAGCTGGGAGTGAAGCGCGTGTTTTCTGTGCCGGGGGAGAGCTTTCTTGCGGCACTTGATGGGCTGTATGACAGCGGTATCCAGAACGTTGTTTGCCGCCAAGAGGGCGGCGCCGCGATGATGGCCGAGGCCTATGGCAAGATGACGGGCGAGGTTGGTGTGTGTTTCGTGACGCGCGGGCCGGGGGCGTGTAACGCATCGGCGGGTGTGCATGTCGCGATGCAAGATAGCACGCCGATGGTGCTGTTTGTCGGCCAGATTGATAATCGCCAGACCGATCGCGAGACGTTTCAAGAGGTGGATTACCGCGCGATGTTTGGGGGGCTGGCCAAATGGGTGGCGCAGGTCGACGATACGGAGCGTTTGCCCGAATATATCGCGCGTGCGTTTCGTGTGGCCAAGAGCGGCAGGCCCGGCCCTGTGGTTCTGGCGCTGCCCGAGAATATGCTCAGCGCACGGGCGGATGTGCCTGATTTTAGCGGTCAGGTCGTGCACGGCGCGGGGCGCGTCGGGACAGATATTCTGGCGAAGCTAATGGAGGCGGAGCGCCCGATGATTGTGATCGGTGGGTCGCAATGGAGCGGGGCCGCAAGCAAGGCGGTTGCGAAGTTGGCCGAGGTGACGGGTGCGCCTGTTGTCACCAGTTTCCGCCGTCAGGATTACATGGATAACAGGCATGCGCATTTCGCGGGTGATTTGAATGTCGGGGTGAATCCGAAGCTGGCCGCGCGGATGCGCGAAACCGATTGTCTGCTGCTGATTGGCACGCGGTTTGGGGATATCGAGACGCAGGGCTATACGCTGGTAGACCCAGCTGATCCGCAGAAAACCATCCTGCATATTCACGTTGATGCCGACGAGCTTGGCCGCGTTTACGGGGCCGATATTGGCTATGTTTGCCGAGGTGATCTGGCGGTTGAGCAGTTAGCTATTATGGCCGCGACGATGGAGATCGCGCCGAAGTGGGAGGCTTGGCGCAAGGCTGCGCGCGCCGATTACGAGGGCTGGATTACGCCATTGGAAAGCCCCGGTGCGGTTAAGCAAGAGCAGGTGATCAAGTGGTTGTCGGATAACTTGGGCGACGAGGCCATTTTGACAAATGGCGCGGGCAATTATGCGGCATGGTTGCACCGCTATTTCGTCTACAAGCAGCACGGCACGCAATTGGCGCCGACCTCGGGGTCTATGGGCTATGGCTTTCCCGCAGCGATTTCCGCGTCATTGGAGCACCCAGATCGGGATGTGGTTTGCCTCGCGGGCGATGGCTGTTTCCAGATGACCTGCAACGAGCTTTCGACCGCTGTGCAACATGGCGCGAAGCCGATTGTGATCGTGATGGATAATGGTCGTTACGGGACCATCCGGATGCATCAGGAGAAGCATTATCCGGGGCGTGTGTCGGGGACGATGTTGGTGAACCCTGACTTTGTCGCGCTGGCGAAAGCTTATGGTGGCCACGGCGAATTGGTCACGGATGGGGCCCAGTTTGCTGCTGCTTTTGCGCGGGCGAAGGCCAGCGGGACCGTGGCGATTATTGCATGTAAGATTGATGAAGAGGCGCTGTCGACGGGGGCGACGTTGTCAGCAGTGCGCAAAGCTGCGGGCGGGTGATCTTAGGGATTTAAGATCAGAAGACGTCAGAGCGTCGTCCAGCTGGCCGAGGTGTTCTCTTGCCAGTTTGAGCGGTGCAAAAGTGGCGTGTCGTCGTCGTTTGCCGCATACCCTAGGCAGAGGTAGCCTGTGAGTGACCATGTTTCAGGCACAGCCATGATCCTGCGGATATTGTCAGGGTTCAGGATGGACACCCAGCCGAGGCCGATGTTTTCGGCGCGTGCGGCGATCCAAAGCGTGTGGATGGCGGCGACGGTCGAATAGTTGAGCATTTCGGGCATGGTTTGGCGGCCGAGGCCGTGGCCTTCGGCGGGGGTGTGGTCGGTGAAGACGGCAAGATGTACGGGCGCGTCGTGAAGCCCTGCGAGTTTCAGGGCCATGTAGTCGACCTTTTTGGTACCTTTGTATTTGGTCGCGGCTTTGGCGTTCTCGGTCTCGAAGTCGGCGATCACCCGCGCGCGCAAATCGGGGCTTTCGACGTTCAGAATACGCCAAGGGCGGGCGTTGCCGACGGAGGGGGCGAGGTCCATGACGTGGCTGAGGCGGCGCAGGATTTCGGGCGCAATCGGGTCGGTTTTGAAGTGCCGTACATCGCGCCGCCACGTGAGAACGTCATGCAGCGCGTCTCGGTGGGATTGATCTAGCTTCACGACTGGCGCCAGTTTTTGGATTGATTGGGCAGGAACGCCTCGACGGCGGCGGTGGCGATGACGGCGGTGTCGCCTGTCTCCGGGTTGGCCACATTCTGCCCGCCAAGGACGGCGGTGACGGTGGCGCGGCCTCGGGGGAGCATGGCGACGAGGGCGTCTGTGTCGAGTTTGTCGGGCTCTTGCACACCGACGGTGACTTGCACGCGCATCGTGTCGGTCGGCATTTCGATGCTCGCGAAAATCGGCAGGGTGGAGTGGCGGAAAGCATCCTCAATCGCGCGGCATGCTGCCTTTTGATAGTCCATCCCGTGCAGGTCGTTGCCCATGCCCATCTCGATAATCACACGCTGATCCATCATGTGCGCTCCATCATAAATGAGACGTTGATCGCGGCATTTGCGATGACCGTTGGGTTGCCGTCAGGGCGCGGCACATCAAGGCCACCGTGGGTGACGGTCACGCTCGGTTGGCCGTAAGGGAAGATGTCCAAGAGAGCGGATGTGTCGACCTTCTCAGGCTGCTGGCAGGCGATTTCGACGTCGATGATCATCGCCTCTTTGGGGAAACCAAACAGCTCTGCCATGTTGATCGAGTTGTGCCAGAGCGCGTCTTGAAGGGCGCGTTTGGCGGCTTGGGTGTAGTCTTGACGGCGGAGCGACGTGCCCATGCCGAACTCTGTCAGGACGCGGTGTTTGGGCATTTAAAACTCCACGCCAATCTGCGCCTTAACACCTGAACGGAACGGGTGTTTGATCAGTTCCATTTCGGTCACGAGGTCTGCGATCTCGATCAGGTCTGCGTGAGCGTTACGGCCTGTGAGGACGACGTGGGTCATGTCGGGTTTCTTTGTCGCGAGGAATTCGACGACCTCGTAGATGTCGACGTAGTCATAGCGGATCGCGATGTTGATCTCGTCGAGCAGGACCATTGTGTTGGTCTCGTCGAGGATCAGTTCTTTGGCTTTTGCCCATGCGGCTTGGGCCATTTCCGTGTCGCGGGATTTGTCTTGGGTCTCCCACGTGAAGCCTTCGCCCATCGTGTGAAACGCACATTCGTCGGAGAACTTCGCAAGGATCAAGTCGCGCTCGCCCGTTGACATGCCGCCCTTGATGAACTGCACAACGGCGCATTTCATGTCGTGGGCGATGCAACGGAAAATCATGCCAAAGGCGGCAGATGATTTGCCTTTGCCCTTGCCCGTATGGACGATGATCAGACCTTTTTTGTCGGTCTTGGTCGCCATGATTTTATCGCGGGCGGCCTTCTTTTTGGCCATTTTCATTGCGTGACGGTCGGTATCTTCGGTCATGATGTCCCTCTCTTTTGTCCATCAGTAAAGCGAGAGTAACCAAGGCGCAATCAATGGTGCAAGAAGCGCTGTTAAAACCGCATTTAACCCCATGCCGATACCTGAGAACGCGCCTGCTGTCTCGTTGACTTGGAAGGCCCGCGCTGTGCCGATACCGTGGCTTGCGACCCCAACGGCAAAGCCGCGTGCGCGCCAGTCTTTGATGCCAAGTGCATTGAGCAAGGGTGTGGCGATGATGGCGCCGGTGATCCCAGTGGTGATGACGAGAACGGCGGTCAGTGAAGGGGAGCCGCCGATCGCCTCCGAGACGCCGAGGGCCACGGGGGCTGTCGCTGATTTCGGCAAGAGTGCGAGCAGGAGGTCTCGGTCGAGCCCGAGAGCCATACCGATTCCGACTGCGCTGAGCATCGCGGTGAGCGAACCTGCGAAGAGGGCTGCGATCATCGGTAAGGCGGTTGCCTTGATGTGATGCAGGTTAGCGTAGAGCGGGACGGCAAGGGCGACCGTCGCAGGGCCGAGCATGAAGTGCACGAATTTCGCACCTTCAAAATAGGTGGCATAGGAGGTGTCAGTGAGCCGCAGCAAAATCGCAAGAAGGGCGACGGCAATCAGCACAGGGTTGATGATCGGCTTGCGCCCAGAGGCCCGAAACGCCGCATCGCCCAGCCCGTAGGCGGCGAGCGTGAGCGTCAACCACAAGAGCGGATCTGCTGCGAGATAGGTCCAGATTTCCGAAAAATCGGTCATGGTGCGCCTGTCAGGCGACGCACGCCGATAAATGTCAAAACGCCCGCGACGATGGCAAGCACGGTGGAGCCGATAATCGCGGCACCCAGCGCCAAGCCGTCAGAGCCGAATTTGTCGAGATGGCCAATTACGCCAACACCGGCAGGCACAAAGAGAAGTGACAAATGCGCCAAAAGAACTGTTGCCGTCGGCATGATATAGGTTGCGAGCCGAGGAATGGCGATGCAGCTCAGGAAGAGCGCGGTCATGCCAATAACGGGGCCAGGGAGAGTGAGGGAAAGCGCGCGCGCGGCGACTTCGCCAAACAATTGGAACCCCAGTAAGATGGTTAGGTGAATAATCATGAGACAAACTTATGTGACCTTGTTGCATCTGCAAAGCGTTCTGGCACCTTCTGCTCATTTTTCCCCTTCTCGCGGCGGGGGCGCTGCTTGTAAGAACGCAAAAAATGAGGGTGGGCAGTAGCGATGAGAATGTTTTGTTTGGCCATTATGTTGGCATATTTTGGCGTCGCATTTGTGGCGACCGGGATTTAAGGCTCATTAGCTTTTAGGCTTAGCCGTCGAGCAACCCCGCAATGCGCGCCCGCGCTGAGTTGGATTTCGGCGTCCAAAGCCCGCGATCAATCGCCTCTTGTAGTCGTTGCGCGATTTCCAACAATGCAGGCGCGTTCACGTCCTGGATGAACTGGCGCGTGTCGTCATCTTCGAGGAATGCCCCTTCGACCAGATCAAAATGATGGTTGCGCACGGCCCCTGTGGTTGCGGCGAAAGCAAAGAGATAGTCGACTGTTGCTGCGATCTCGAATGCGCCTTTGTAGCCATGGCGTTTGACCCCATCGATCCATTTCGGGTTGACCACGCGGCTGCGGACAACGCGGCCGATTTCATCCTCTAGCGTGCGAATGACGGGCCGTTCCGGGCGAGAATGGTCGTTGTGATAGATTGGGCGATCGCGACCTTGGATGGTAGAGATAGCTGCCGCTGCGCCCCCTTCAAATTGGTAATAATCGTCGCTATCAAGGATGTCGTGTTCGCGGTTGTCTTGGTTTTGAACGATGGCTTCGGTTTGGCTAAGGCGTTGAGTAAAGGCCTCTTTTGCGGCTCGCCCTTCGGATTTTGCATCGTAAGCGTAGGAGCCCCACGTGAGGTAGGCCTCGCCTAGGTCGGCTTTATCAGCCCAGAGCTTTTCGTCGATCATAGCTTGTAGGCCTGCGCCGTAAGCACCAGGTTTGGAGCCGAAAACGCGGGCTTGGTCTTCGCCTGTTTTGGCGCGCGCAGCTGCGGGGTTAAGGTCCGTTGGTTCGTCGAGCGCTTGGACCGCGCGGGCTGCACTGTCGACGAGGGCGATGAGTTGCGGGAACGCGTCTCGGAAAAAGCCAGAGATGCGCAGTGTGACGTCAACGCGGGGGCGGCCAAGGATGCCTTGTGGCAGGACTTCGAAGCCTGTGACCCGCCTGTTGGCGCTATCCCATGTAGGTTTCACGCCCATGAGTGCGAGGGCTTGGGCGATGTCGTCGCCGCCTGTGCGCATGTTGGCTGTGCCCCATGCGGTGACGAGCATTGTGCGGGGCCAGTCGCCATGGTCTTGCAGGTGTTTTTCGATCAAGAGGTTAGCGGATTTCCAGCCCAAGACCCAAGCGGTTGGCGTGGGGACTGCGCGACTATCAACGGAATAGAAATTGCGACCCGTTGGTAGGACGTCCAGCCGCCCGCGGGTGGGAGCACCGGATGGTGCCGGGGCGACGAATTGCCCTGCAAGGGCGGTGAGGAGGCCCGCGCCCTCAGCGGGGCCGCAGGCTTGAATTGTGGGCAGGATGCGGTTCTGGATTTCTTTGAGGACGGGTTGTGACGCTCCTGAGCTAAAGCTCAGATCGCCCCACCCTCCGTCCCGCAGGAGGTTTTGTGAGAGCAGTTCGAGCCGTTCGACGGTGTCGCCGTTTGTGCGCCATGTGTCGGGGGTTAATTCGTTGAGGATGTGCGGTTTTTTATCGGCTGGAGCGGCAAGGTCGCAATCGAGCGGGTCGATGGAGATATCCAGATCTTGTGCCAGGGCGCGAAGCAGAGATGCGTCGGGACCTTTGCCAGAGCCCCTTGGGACGCGGGCCAAAGCGATGGCGAGATCGCGTTCTAAGGTGCCTGTTGGAGACTGGCCGAAGATGTGCAGACCGTCGCGGATTTGGGCTTCTTTGAGTTCGCACAAGTAAGCGTCGAGTTTCGCAAGGTCCGTGTCTGCGTCGCCGTTGAAGCCAGCGTCTTGCGCGAGTCCCGTGACGTCGGAGAGCGAGAGGATCTGCTCGCGTAAGTGCTTGATTCTCCGTGGGTCTACGCCAGCTGCTTCGTAATATTCATCGACCAAAGCCTCAAGATCGCGCATCGGCCCGTAGCTTTCTGCGCGAGTGAGTGGCGGGGTCAGGTGGTCGATGATGACAGCACTTGTGCGCCGTTTGGCTTGCGTGCCTTCGCCTGGATCGTTGACGATGAAGGGGTAGACGTGAGGTGTTGCGCCAAGGATGGCTTCCGGCCAGCAAGTCTCTGATAGGGCAACGGCTTTTCCGGGGAGCCATTCGAGGTTGCCGTGTTTGCCCATATGCACGATGGCATGTGCGCCCCAGTGGTGGCGCAGCCAGAAGTAGAAAGCGAGGTAGTTGTGAGGCGGCACAAGATCTGGGGAGTGATAGGTTTCCGTCGGGTTGATGTTATAGCCGCGGGCGGGTTGGAGGCCGACGACGGCGTTGCCATAGCGGTGAATCGAGAGTTTGAAGCCGAAAGATGCCTCCGGCGGGAGTTTAATGGGACATAGAAAAGGGTCGGTCTCCGGTTCGCCCCAGCGTGTGGTGATTTGCTCTTTGAGCTCCCATGGAAGGTTATTGAAGTGGGATTTGTAGATGTCGAGCGGGAGGGTTTCCCCGCCTTTTGTGTCGGCGCGGTCGGTGAGCCAGTTGGTGGGGCCTGCCATCATTTGGTCCATGAGGGCTTGGGCGTTCTCGGGAGAGGTTACGCTGTATCCGTTATTTTTGAGTAAATTCAACGTGTGCACTGTGGCGGCGGGTGTGTCGAGGCCGACGCCGTTTGCCAAGCGCCCGTCTTTGTTGGGATAGTTCGCGAGGATGAGGGCTACTTTTTTGTCTGCTGGTTTTGTTGCGCGGAGAGAGGCCATTTTCTCTGTGAGATCAGCCGCATAGTCGATACGGTTGCCGTTGCCTTGGTAGGTTGCGATGGGGCATTCGGTGGCTTCGCCAAAGAACGCTTCGCCTTTGAAGGAGACCGCGCGCGACAGGATGCGACCGTCGACCTCGGGCAGGGCCACGTTCATGGCGATGTCGCGGGCGGAGAGGCCTTGAGCGTTGTTTTCCCATGCTTTTTCAGTGGTGCTGGATAGGATGACTTGGAAGATCGGGGCCCTGTTTGCGGCCCCCATTGTCAGTGGATTTTCAGGGGAATCGTCGCCGTCGTGGGGGGAGCCGACTGCGAAGGCGGTGCAGTTGAGGATGACGCTTGGAGGGGCGGCAGTGAAGATGCTTTCTAAGGTGGCTACGCTGAGGGGGTCTTTCAAAGAGGCCACGAAAATTGGTAATGGTGTCAGTCCTTTACGGGTCAGGCTGCGCACCAAGCGGTTGATGGGGTTGAGGCCGCCGCCTTGCACGAGTGCGCGGTAGAAAATGATGGGCACAATGCGTGCACCAGGTGTGCACAGGGCGTGCACCAATGTGGCATCAGAGATGCCGCGATCTGGGAGGTAGATACCTGCGCGTAGCAGCGGCGCGGCGGCTTGTGGTTTTTCCGAACCGTCCAGCATGGCCGTGGCGTAGGAGAGGAAGTTTTGGCTATTCGCGGGGCCGCCCTCAACAAGGTAGGACCAGAGGGCGTCGTAGTCTGCATTCGAGACCGTGGAGAGTTCGCGAAGTTCGACGTCGGGTTTGTCGTCGCCCGGCAGCGCCACGAAGGGGATGCCCGCGTCATGCAGGCGGGCGGCATATTGTACGAGGCCGTATTTCCAGTAGCCCGCGCCGCCAAGCACGCGTGCGATGACGAGGCGCGATTTGCTGGCGCAGTTGTCGATGTGTAGGTCAACCGACATAGGATGCTGAAGGTGCATCATGGACGCGAGGCGCAGGGTCGGGGGGGCGGTCATCTCGGCGCGGGCCTCTGACAAAGCGGCCAGTTCGGTATCTGCGGCGGAGATGAACACGATGTCGGCGGGGGTTTGCCCCAGATCGACAGGTTCCGTTCCGTCAGATATTGCGCCCGGTGTTGCTGCTAGCAGGTGCATAAGGTTTTGCCTCGTGGTAGTGACGCCCAAATTTGAAGGAATCTGTTATGGATTATAAAGCATCTGGAGCACCAAAGATGGGCAAGAACGCACCGAAACATGCGGAGCATAATGCCCATGGGTCCAAGAAAAAGCCGTTCGGCGATCGTCCGAGCAAGGAAGAATTGCTCGCGCGGATGAAGGCAGCGGCAGAGGCGAAGAAGGCCGAAAAGTAAGGTCACAACGCCTTTTCCATGAAGATGGAGGAGGCTGCCTCGGCATAGTCGCCGAAAGGCCCGCAAGAGATGAAACCGTGCCGCGCGTAGAGCCTGTGCGCGGCATAAAGAACATTGCCTGTTTCCAATTTCAGCATGCGCAGGAATTCGATTTTGGCTTGGTCTTCGATCTGCCGCATGAGGGCGTCGCCGACGCCTTTGCCGCGGGCATCCTCGGATACAAACATGGATTTCACTTCGCCGTAGCCGTCTTTTACGGCGAGTGCGCCTGTGCCTAGGATTATGTCGCCCTCGCGGGCGGTGAAGAAGTGGATGTTGTCGGCACACAGATCATCAATCGACAGATAGAAGTTATCCTCTGGTGGAAAGAGTGACTGCATCAGGGCGTGGCTTTGCTTGAGCAAGGCCGTTGCCTGAGGGTCGTGAGGATCTGTGGCTGCTACGATGATCATGCTTGCAGGGCTTTTGTGATGGCCTCTTGGTTAAGGCCTGCTTCGCCGATGACGACCAGCTTTGTTTCGCGTGCGCCTGCGAAGGGTTGGTCGAAGTAGCTATCGACGCGGGGGCCGACAGCTTGCAGGGTCATGCGCATGGGTTTGCCAGTGATGGCGACAAAGCCTTTGAGGCGCAGGATGTTGTGGGCGCGAATGACGTCGGCGACTTGGGCCTTGAAGGCGTTGCCGTCTGTAACCTCGTCGCGGATCACGATGAAGCTTTCGAATTCGTCGTGACCATGCTCGTGTTCGTGATCGTGGTGGTCATGATCGTCCTCGTCATCATCGTGGTGGTGATGGTGGTGGATTTCATGGCGGGATTCGAGGTCGGATTCCGCGCCGATCCCTTGGCCCAAGAGCACGTCAACGGGCAGGGCGCCCATCGTGGCCTTGACCACTTGCACGCCGTTGCGGGATTCTGATTTCAGGCGGGCGATGAGGGCATCGGCGTCGGTTGAATTCAAGAGGTCTGCCTTGTTTACGACGATCATATCGGCGGCGGCGATTTGGTCTTCGAACAACTCCGAGAGTGGTGTTTCGTGGTCGAGATTTTCGTCCTGTGCGCGCTGTGCGTCAACAGCGGCGACGTTGTGGGCGAATTGGCCGTCGTGCACGGCGCGCCCGTCAACGACGGTGATGACGCCGTCCACGGTGACCTTTGTCGAGATGCCGGGCCAGTTGAAGGCGCGGATCAGCGGTTGCGGCAGCGCGAGGCCTGATGTTTCGATGACGATGTGATCGGGCTGCGGATCGCGGGCGAGGAGTTGTTCCATTGTGGGGATGAAGTCGTCGGCGACGGTGCAGCAGATGCAGCCGTTAGAAAGCTCGACGATGTCGTCTTCGGTGCAGGTCTCGACGCCGCAGCCCTTGAGGATATCGCCGTCAACGCCGAGGTCGCCGAATTCGTTGATGATCAGCGCGATGCGTTTGCCTTGCGCGTTTTGCAGCATGTGACGAATGAGGGTGGTTTTGCCTGCGCCAAGAAAGCCTGTGACGACGGTTGCGGGTATTTTAGCGGCCATGTTTTCGTTTCCAATTCTGGGGTGTTCGGCTAAGGCTATGCCATGACCAAACGTGTGACAATTTGTGCGACTTGTGCGGGGCCAGGGGCCGAGCTTGCGGCTGCTTTGGCGGATGTGAAGGGCTGGGATGTGGTGATGCATCCCTGTTTGTCGGTTTGTGATGAACCTGTTGCGTTAGCTGTGCAAGCGCAGGTTGGCGCAACATATGTTTTTGCGGGTCTGACGGAGGCCGATGCGGATGATGTCCGCGCATTTATTGATTTGTATGACAGGGCCGACGCGGGCTGGGTCGAGGATGCACGACCTGCAGGGCGTTTGCGGTTTTGCCTCAAGACCCGTGTGCCTGCGTTATAGGTCATGGCACGGTGATCTCGGCAGCGATAGGTTGCCCGTTGATCGCCCAAGCGCTGTGGTCGTTTGCATTCAGGACGACGCGGATCGTCGCGCCCTCTGGGACGTTCGGGATTTGGAGCCATTCGCCGTAAGCGCGCAGGACCTTTTCGCCATTCACATACACATGGGCGTGCCCCATTTTAGGAAACGATTGCCCGTTCACGAGTTCGGGTGCCCACTCGAAATTCGACGTGACGATCTGTAGGTCGATGTCGCGGGATTTCTCAAAGTTTGTGGCGTAGATGTTGAGGGTCGGAGCTGGCCCTTCCCATGCATGCATGGCGCTAGCATCGTGCGCCATATCAGAATGTCCGGCGTGATCGTGTGCCGTTTGAGGCATGTTCAGTATGAAGCCGATGCCTGTGCCGAAAAACAGCCCGATGACGAGAAGAATGAGGGATCGCATAGTTTGACCTTTGTCAGTTTTCTGTTCCAGACGGCGCCGAGCGGACGTCGCGAAGCGGGCGGGGTTGGGGATGAGCGTCCTGCGGGTCGGCCTTATCTGTCACGGCACTAAAACTACGGCAGTAAATGGCTTGCCGTTGTCGCCCCAAGCCGTGTGATCGTTGAGTTCAGCGTGACGCGCATGGTCGAGCCGCTGGGCAAGTCCTGAAGGCGAACCCAAGGGCTGTAGATGCGTTCGATGAAAGGAGAGACTAAGAGCACGCATTTTACACCTCAGAAAGTTTACTGTTCCAAATCGCACCAAGAAATAGCCCGAGGGCTGACCAGACTACAAGCGCGACCCCCAAGGTGCGGGCAGCAAATGCGGCGGCAAGTTCGGGAGGGGCAACTTGGGTAAGAGTGTCGGGAAGAGGTGCGCCGATAAGTTGTGGGGCTGCAATGAGAATAACGGCAATGCCCCACATCATCCAGTTGCGCCCAAAGGCGATGAGCCAGAGGCCGAGACCTGTGCAGGCGACAGTGCCGTACCACCAGATTTGCCGTGCTTCGACATCTGCCCCATTGAGGCCGGGCATGTCGGGAGCGAGACCAAAGGCAGGGGCGAAATGCATGGTGATGAAACCTGCCGCACCCCAAAGGAGGCCCGCGCGGGGTGTGATGGGGTGTCCGCGTTCTTCGGCGTAAACCATGCCCGCGAGGAGCATAAAGGCATAGCCCGTATAGATGAGCGCCGAGAACATAACGTTCATCGCTTCGCGCAGAGGATCAAACGCCCCGCGTGCAACGCGCACGATATCAAGGGCGGTGTGAGGGTCCGCTTCGAACAGTTCAGCGTGCAGCAAAATCGGCTGCAAAAAAGCATACTGCAAGAGCGAAGCAACAAGCCCCGCCCCGAAGCCAGCGATCAACGCGCTGACGGCAATTTTAGCGAACATGAGTTAGTGGCAGGGGAAGCCAGTTGCGTGGCGCACATCGTGTGCCGCGTCGTGGATCGCAGAAGCCTGTACGTTGCCTGCAACAGTCACGATGCCCAAGCCGATAAACGCGGTCGCGATGATTGCGAGCATGTTTGACGAAACTTTGGACTGAGTTGGCGTTGCAGCGATGACGCGTGGTTCGTTGTTCATAGGTCTTCTCCAGTTACCCGTCACACCCGACGGGTTTGTTACACTCTGCAAGGCTGGTCTCCTGGCTTACGGATCGATCATGCTTTGTTGCCTTCCCAGTTTCCCAGTGGCGTCACACAAAGCACTCTCCGCATTACAGTCGCGGGGGCGGCTGTGGTTCTGGCCTGCCGATTTGGATCGGCCGTCCCACATTCCCATTTCATCCCCCTGAAGCTTAGCTTCGTTATCGGGGAACCATGCAAGACGTTTGTGCCGCGAACCACAGGCAGGCGTCAAGGCCGAATGCGACAGATTGGATGCTGAAATGACTAAGGGCGGCTTTTGAACGCGTTTGATGCGCAGACCCGGCTTCCTAAGAACTTAAGTCCTGTTTTCAGGTGTCGGATTTGGTTATACGTTGATGCAACCGCTGAAAACAGCGGGCGTCACTTTTAACACCTGTTTTGGATAGCCCATGCGCAACCCCCTCATCGACAACGCTAAGGGGGTTTTGATTTTCCTTGTTGTGTTTGGGCATTATCTTGAGGCAATCGACGGTTGGAATATTCCCTATTTGGGCGCGATCCTGTCGACTATTTACCTGTTTCATATGCCTGCTTTTGTGTTTTTGGCGGGTATTACGGCCAAACGTGATCGCCTTGCCGCACGGATTGGAAACATCGCGATTATTCTGGTGGTCTTCCAGATGGCCTATGTTGTTCCACTGTTCATCGCCGACGGTGAGTGGCCGGTGGGCCTTTTGCAGCCCTACTGGATTTTGTGGTTTTTGCTGTCGCTCATCTGCTGGATGTTATTGATCCCGCTGGTCGATAAGGTGCCTTACGTATTTGCGATATCAATTTTGATTGCCACGGTGGGCGGGTTGTTTCCGTGGGATGGATACCAGCTTAGCGCAATGAGAACATTAACATTTCTACCATTCTTTGTGGGCGGTAAACTGTACGGACATCGTATGATTGCAGCGTTGCAGGTTTACGGGAAACGCCGATTTTTGGCGGTCCCGATTTTCGGGGTAGCGGCGTTACTGATTTATTCTTCAGGGTTAGAAAAGAGCTGGCTATACGGATCGCTGTCCTATGCGCAGCTTGGTGTTGATGGTTTGACGGGCATTGTTATTCGGGCCGCAATCTTCATTCTTAGCGCGGCGAGCATGGTTGCTTTTCTCGCCTGCATGACAAGCAAGTCAGGTCATTTGTCTGTTATCGGGCAGAATAGCTTGGCTGTATTCGTGCTTCACGGTTTTGCAGTCAACATCGCTCACAAAGTGATTGGGATGAACGGCCAGCTGACGGTTCTTTGGGGGCTTGCCTTCGCGGTTCTGGCAGCCGTGATGACGACCTTGGTTTTTGCACATCCGGTTTTCACGACTAAGATCCGCACCTTTGCAGCTAGCATAAGTCGTTGCTTTGAACGAGGCACGGGCGCTGTTGGCTCGTAGCGGGGGGCTACGCTTCTGTTTCCTTGGTTGGGGGCTTTTCCCGCGATGCAATGGCCTGCGGCAGTATGCCTGTTTTTAAACCGCAACTTGGGGCATGTGGAGTATATGTCGCGGTTTGACCTGTGAAAATCGCAATATCTTGTGGATAAGTAGGCTGATTTCCCCAGATAAGGGGTGTTTTCGTTGACTCTGAGGCGGTCAGAGGGGCATTTTCGGGGTCCGTTAGGGAATCGGAAGGCTTCACGTGCGATTTAGTAGATTACGTCTCAATGGCTTTAAGAGTTTTGTCGATCCGACCGATTTGATTATCGCGGACGGGCTAACGGGCGTTGTCGGCCCCAATGGGTGTGGCAAGTCGAATCTGTTGGAGGCGTTGCGCTGGGTGATGGGTGAAAACCGTCACAAGGCGATGCGCGGAGGCTCGATGGAAGATGTGATTTTCGCGGGCGCCTCGACGCGGCCTGCCCGCAACTTTGCCGAAGTGTCGCTAATTATCGACAACGGTGAGCGGCTGGCCCCTGCGGCGTTCAACGACAACGATAATCTGGAGATCACGCGGCGGATTACCCGTGATGCGGGGTCGGCCTATAAGGTGAGTTCCAAGGATGTGCGCGCGCGTGATGTGCAGATGTTATTTGCGGATGCTTCCACGGGTGCGCATTCGCCAGCGCTTGTGCGGCAGGGGCAAATTTCGGAATTGATTAATGCCAAGCCGAAGTCGCGGCGTCGGATTTTGGAAGAGGCGGCGGGGATTTCGGGGCTGTATCAGCGTCGCCATGAGGCAGAGTTGAAGCTCAAGGGTGCCGAGACGAACCTGACCCGCGTTGACGATGTGGTTGAGCAGTTGGCAAACCAGTTGGCGACATTGGCACGGCAAGCACGGCAGGCAGCACGGTATCGCGAGATTGGTGAAGCGTTGCGCCGCGCCGAAGGGATGCTGCTGTTCCGCCGTTGGAAAGAGGCTGACGAGGCGATGTTGGCTGCGGGTGCGCAGTTGCGAGAGCGCACGACGGCGGCGGGGGCTGCGGAAACGGCGGCGCGTCAGGCGGCGAAGGCGCGGTTGGCGGCTGAGGGTGTTCTGCCAAGCTTGCGCGAGGAAGAGGCGATCGCAGCGGCGGTTTTGCAGCGTTTGCAGGTCCAGCGCGATACGTTGAAGGATCAAGAAGCGCGGGCGTTAGAGACGATTGAGACGTTGCGCGGCCGGATTGACCAATTGGCTCGTGATATTGATCGCGAGGCGGGCCTGAACAAAGACGCGGGCGAGACGATTGAGCGGCTGGAGTGGGAAGCCCGCGAGATTGCCAAGGCGGGTGCGGGGCATGAGGACCGTCTTGAGGCGGCCCAATCGGGGGCGCGTGAAGCGGGCGGCGTTTTGCAAGAGCGCGAGGCGGATCTGTCGCAGTTGACCGAGGATGTCGCAAGGCTTGCGGCACGGCACCAGTCGGCGCAGCGTTTGATTGATGACCATCGCACGACATTGGCGAAATCCGAAGCCGAAGCCGAGAAGGCGAAAGCCGCGATGGCGGAGGCAGATGCGGCTTTGAAACAAGCCGAGGCGGATTTTGCGGCGGCGAGTGCGGCAGAAGAGCAAGCGGTTGCCACGGCTGAAAATGCGGATGTGACCTTGGCCGAGGCCGAGGCGGCGCGGGCGGAAACACAGGCCCGCGAGAGTGATGCGCGTGCGCAGCGGTCTGAGGCCGAGGGCGAGGCGAATGCCTTGCGTGCCGAGGTGGCCGCATTGGCCCGATTGGTTGAGCGGGACACGAAAGAGGGCGGTCAGGTGCTTGATCTGCTGGTCGTAAAAAGCGGGTATGAGAAGGCGCTAGGTGCGGCCTTGGCCGATGATCTGCGCGCGCCTGCGATCGGGCCGTCTGCGGCATCGGGTTGGGCGACGTTGCAGCCTTATTTGACGGCGCAACCTTTGCCAGATGGTGTGGCCCCGTTGACGCAATTTGTGGAGGTGCCAGAGGTCTTGGGCCGCCGCATGAACCAAGTCGGATTGGTCCGCCAAGAGGAAGGCGCACAGTTGCAGGCGGTATTGAAACCGGGGCAGCGGTTGGTGTCGCTTGAGGGTGATGTCTGGCGCTGGGACGGGTTCCGCGCGGCGTCGGCGGATGCGCCATCGGCGGCGGCGCTGCGGTTGCAGCAGTTGAACCGTTTGGTCGAGTTGAAGCGCGATCTGGAAGAGTTGAACGCGACCGCACTGGGTGCGGCACAGGCGCATGAGATGCTGACCAAGCGCTTATCTGCCTTGACCGAGGCCGATCAGGTGGCCCGTCAGGCGCGGCGCGATGCGGACCGTTTGGTAGGTGAAGCGAACCGTGCGGCAAGCCGTGCCGAGGCGGATCGGAACCTGTCGATGGGCAAGTTGGAAAGCTCCGGTCTGGCAGTAACCCGCCATGAGGATGAGGCGCGTGAGGTGAAGCGTGCGTTGATTGCGGCCGAGAAAGCGGCGGCTGATCTGGGTGATTTGGACACGGCGCGGTATGAGGTTGAAGACATCAAGATGACCGTGGAAGCGGCACGGATTACGATGATGTCGCGCCGTTCTGCCTATGAAGAGGTGCGCCGTGAGGGCGAGGCACGTTTGCGTCGTAGCCAAGAGATTACCAAGGAAGTTTCTGGCTGGAAGCACCGTTTGGAGACCGCCAATAAGCGCACGTCGGAATTGGCGGAGCGTAAGGCGGTGTCCGAGGAGGCTTTGGTTGAGGCCGCGCGGGCGCCAGAGGAAATTGCAGCGAAGCGGTCCGAATTGGCGGATGCGATCGACGAGGCGGAGGAGCGCCGTCGGGCGTCGTCTGACAAGTTGTCGCTGGCTGATACCGCGATGCGTGATGCTGCGGACGCAGAGCGTGAGGCCGAGCGTGCTGCGTCCGAGGCGCGTGAAGCACGGGCGCGGTCAGAGGCGCGGGCGGATGCGGCGCGGGAAACCGTGGCCTATGCCGAGGAGCGGATTATGGAGGCGCAAGAGGTGACGCCTGCGCAACTTTTGGAGAGCCTTGAGACCGATCTTGATAAGATGCCCGCGTCGGAGGTTGTCGAGGGGCAGGTTAATGCCCTGAAGCGGCAGCGCGATAGTCTGGGGGCGGTCAACTTGCGGGCCGAGGAGGACAGCAAAGAAGTCCAAGTCGAGCATGACAATCTGGTGAATGAGAAGGCCGATTTGGAGGCTGCAATTGCGGCGCTGCGTCACGGGATCGCGAGCCTGAACAAGGAAGGCCGTGAGCGGCTTTTGACCGCGTTCGAGCAGGTGAACGAGAGCTTTGGGCTGTTGTTCTCTCACTTGTTTGGCGGTGGTGAGGCGAAGCTGGTTTTGGTGGAGAGTGACGACCCGCTTGAAGCCGGTCTGGAGATCATGTGTCAGCCGCCGGGCAAGAAGTTGTCGACTTTGTCGCTGTTATCAGGTGGGGAGCAGACATTGACGGCGCTGGCGCTTATCTTTGCCGTGTTCTTGGCGAACCCTGCGCCGATCTGTGTGCTCGACGAGGTTGATGCGCCTTTGGACGATGCCAACGTGACGCGGTTCTGTGATTTGCTCGACGAGATGACCCGTCGCACAAATACGCGGTTCCTGATCATCACGCACCACGCAGTGACGATGAGCCGTATGGACCGTCTTTTTGGCGTGACGATGGGCGAACAGGGGGTGTCGCAGCTGGTCTCGGTGGACCTTAAGAAAGCGGCGGCTATGGTGGCATGAGTAACAATCTGACGGGCCCTTGGAAGGGGCGATTTGATTATGACGAGGGCGGCAAGCCTGTCGCATTCGAATTGGAATTGGTGGACGTTGTCGGCAATTTGTCGGGGCAGATTTCTGAGCCCAATACGATTGCGGGGGCCGTGGGTGACGTGCTTATGGCGTCAATCGAGGGCAGCCATGATGGTGGCGCGATCCGCTTTGTGAAGTATTACAGCGGCCTCGATCAGGGAGATGATCCTGTTTACGAGGGGCAGTTGAACGCGACGGGGACGGGGGCCTCAGGGCGCTGGTCGTTTCCGACGGAACCTGGCTGGGGCGGGCGGTTTGTTTTGATCCGCGCCGTGAAGGCGAAGGTAAAGCGCAGGATTTCGGTTGCGGCGACTGTGGAGCGATGACGGGGTGACGCGCGTGCGTTGCACGACGCCCCACACGCCATCCCGTAGGGGCATACTTATGTTCGGAAAAGCTGGTTAGAGAAGGCCAATGACGAGACTGAGGCAGAGGGTAATTGCCCATGCCTTCCATAGTGTTGTGACGCTTGTGTCAATGTCGTCCGGTGTCAAATCGTGTCGTCCAGTCGGGTTCACGAAGGGGTCATTTGTGGCTTTGCCAAAATAGCTGCGCGGGCCTGAGAGGGCGATGTCGAGCGTATGGGCGATGGCGGCTTCGGGCCAGCCTGCGTTGGGCGAGCGGTGCAGGCCTGCGTCGGACCAGATTGCCAGTGGCGAGGTGCGTGGGTTCAGTGCCCAGATCAGGATCGCGGTGAGCCTTGCGGGGATGAAGTTGAGCACGTCGTCGAACCGAGCTGCCGCCCAGCCGAAATCGATGTGCCGTTCGGTTTTGTAGCCGATCATACTGTCGGCGGTATTGGTGATTTTGTAGAGCATCAGTGCGGGCAGTCCGCCGATGGCGAACCAGAAGGCGGGGGCGATGACGCCGTCCGAGAAATTTTCAGCGCCGCTTTCGATGGCACCACGGCAGACGGCGCTTGTGTCCATGTTGGTGGTGTCCCGTCCGACGATTTGCGCGACTGCGCGGCGTCCGTCACCAAGCGAGAGCCGCAGGGCGTTCCCGACGGCCGAAACGTGATCCATCAGGGATTTTTGTGCCAAGAGGATTGCACAGATGATGATTTGGCCGATGGGGCCGAGGGCGATTTGCAGGAGGGCACCAAGGGCCATGGCCCCGAGTGCGAGGGCGAGCATGACGGCTGCGCCTTTGGCCTTGCGATTGGTCCCGTCGTTGAAGCGTTTGTCGAGCGCCCCGATGAGTTGCCCCATGAGGATCGCGGGATGCGTGAGCTTGTCCCAAAGCCAGCGGGGTTCGCCCAAGGCGGCGTCGAGCAGCATGGCGAGTGCGAGAATCAAAACGCTTTTTCCAATTGTGCCCAGCGGTCGGGGGCGGGCAGTCCGAGCCGCAACCAGTTGTCCGCATAGGGGAAGGTGCGGCTCCAGACGTGAGATTTGGCGAGGTGGTCTTGGGCGGCTTTGGCGTTGGCGACCTCGTACAGGCGGAACAGGGTGGTGCCGCCTTTAAGCTCGGCCCCTTGGCCTGCGAGAAGTTTATCCATGCGGGCTGCGTCGGCGGAAAGCCTTTCGCGGGTCTCGTCGGCCCATTGCGGGTCGGAGAGGGCCTCGGAGCCGATGGAGAGGGCGGGGCCTGAGACGTTCCAAGGCCCGAGAAGGTCGGATAGTTTTGCGATAATCTCGGGATCGCCGATGGCAAAACCGAGGCGCAGGCCTGCCAGACCCCAGAATTTGCCAAAGCTTTTCAGAACGATGGTATTGGGTTGGTTGGCAAGGTGCACGAGGCTTGCCTCTGGCATCACGTCACAGAAGCTTTCGTCAATGATCCGAATGGGTGCGGTAATCTCATCTGCGGTCCAATTGATCCCGTCGGGATTGTTCGGGTGCACGATGACCATAGCGTCTGTGTCGGTGTCTTGCAGCGTCCAGCCAGAGGCCAAAAAGGCCGCGCCGTGTTCGTTATAGGTCGGTCCGGGAATGGTAACGGTGCCTTGGGGCAGGACGCGCGGCAGGGCGGCGATAATTGCGGAGGCGCCAGCGGCGGGCAGGATGGCGGCCCCGTCCGGCACGTTCCAAAAGCTGCGCGCAAAGCCGTTGAGGCGAGAGAAGGCCGCACTATCGGGTAGGGCTGTCCATGCGTCAGCGGGCAGTGTCGGACTTGGGTATGGGACGGGGTTAATCCCTGTGGACAGATCAAGCCAATCGGCCCGTTTGCCGCCGAATTTGGCGATCGCGGCATCAAGCCCGCCGCCGTGGTCGCGTTTGGCTGATGGCATTATGCGTCCTCGGTGGGAATGGGGGGGTGACGGGTGACAAAGTGACCTTTGATCGCTTGCGGCCACTCGCGGTAGGGGACTTGGCCCGTCTCGGAGGCGGCGTGCAGGGTGGCGTATCCAACGATGCCTGCGGCGGCGTCCTCATGAGGTTCAAAATCGCCGATGGTATAGTTGAGTTTACCATTGGCCTGCACGGCGACATTACAGCCTGCCTTGCAGCCCATCAGACACGAGACGCGGCGGGTGCGCAGATTGGGGATGCCTGCGGCGGCGACCTCGATCAGGGATGCTAGAACTTCGCCATCAGTTTGTTCGATCTGACGGCTCTCCCAGTCGGAGCGCTTGCAGGTGTCGCAGATGGTGATCCATGTTGTCATTGGGCTGCCTCGATTTTGTTGTCCTGTTTCAAGCGGATTCTTGCCAGAACTGCAAGGCAGTAAGCGGAGTTTGACCGTTTTGGTTTAGTCTCTACAGGATTAATGATTAGTTAACATGTACGGTAAAGAACAGGTTTAGTAAGACAGCGAAATGATGTAAGACTAAGCAGACTACGGCAGAATGTTGAGGTAATGATGCACACTCTCATCGTGCAGAGCAGTTTAGAGCTGGGTCAGATTTGGGCCCGCCATTTGGAGCGCCTTGGCGTGACCGTTTCGCAGGTGTCAACTGGTGAAGCGGCCGTGGATTTTCTTCAAAACAAAGATGTTGATGTGATCGTGATTGATCTTGTGCTCAAAGAGGGCAGCGCTTTGTCGATTGCCGATTTTGCGAACTTCAATCAACCCGCTGCGAATGTGGTTTTTGTCACCGACACTACATTCTTTTCTGACGGATCGATTTTCTCGCATTGCGCGAACGCGCGCGCTTTTATTGAAAAGCGCACGCCGCCGTCTGATTTGGCCGAGATTGTTCACCACTACGGGACTACCGCGTCGCGCGCCCGTGAGGATCAGCGTAGTCTAGAACCGGGTTAATCGGGATAATCCGGTTCGGATTAATCGTGTCATGACTGTAGTGATAGTGCCGCACGATGTGGTCCATGTTCACGGTCTGCGCGATCCCGTTCCATTGATATAGTTCGCGGGTGAAGGCCCAGATGTTGGGATAATCCACGATCCGTTTGCGGTTACATTTGAAATGCAGGTGATAGACGGGATCAAAGCGGATCAGCGTAGTCCAAAGCCGCCAGTCGGCCTCTGTTAGAGTGTCGCCCATAAGGTAGCGGTTTTGGCTGAGGTGTTGTTCCAGCCAGTCCAGCGTGTCGAAAAGCGGGTTCACGCCTTCTTCGTAAGCCTTTTGCGTTGTGGCGAAGCCAGATTTGTAGACCCCGTTGTTAAGGGTGTCGTAAATGCGGTCGTTGATCGGGGCGATGGCGTCGCGCAGATGTTCGGGCCAATAATCGTCGCTATTGCCTGTGATGTCGTTGAAGGCAGAATTGAACATGCGAATGATCTCGGACGATTCGTTGGAGACAATCGTTTCGCGCTGTTTATCCCACAGGATCGGCACAGTGACGCGGCCCGTCATGTCCGGCAGGGCGCGTAGATAGATGTCGCGGGCGAAAGGCAGGTCGAAAAGCGTGTCGCCCGTCGCGCCGTGATCGTCTGTTTCGAACGTCCATCCCTCGCCGAGCATCTCGGGGTGCACGACAGAAATGCTGATATGATCGGTCAGGTCTTTAAGTTCGCGGAAGATCAAAGTGCGATGCGCCCATGGGCAGGCATATGAGACATAGAGATGGTAACGCCCTGATTCTGCTTTGAAACCTTCCTCGCCTGTTGGGCCCGCGGAGCCGTCGGCTGTAATCCAGTTACGGAACTTTGCCTCGGAACGTTTGAATGCGCCGCCTGTTGATTTGGTGTCATACCAAACGTCGTGCCATTTCCCGTCAACCAATTGACCCATGTGAATTCTCCTTTTGTTGAGGGTGAATATATGGCGGTTGCATCTATTCACCAACCCCTGCCTGCGCGGAGGATTGGTGCGCAGATGCACAGGACCCCGTGTCGCTATAGGCCGCCGCGTGCCGTTTAACCGTTTGCAGACAGGTCGTAGCCCTCCTATACATTTTGCAACGAAGCCAATTTGGCCAGAGAGGTTGAAGCATCGGAGGTTGACCCAAGACGGGGACCAGATGTTGCTTGTCGTTTGTCTCATCCGAGATTTGCGGAGCCTTGGCCTTTAGAGAGAGGACACGCGATGCGTTTTGCTTTGACCTGTTTGTTGACCCTTGTGGCGCAGTCTGCTGCCGCCCACCCCGGCCATTTGGTCGAGGCTGCCGGGCATAACCATTGGGTTGCGGGTGCCGCAATTGGGATCGCGATTGCGGTTGGTATCTGGGGTGCCTTGAAGGGCGACAAAGAGACCGACGAAGAGACTGAAGAGATGGAAGAGGAAGCCGCATGAAAACGGGCGTTATGATTTGCGGGCACGGCTCGCGTTCCCAATCTGCGGTGGATGAATTTGCGACATTGGCGCAGAAATTACCTGCGTATTTACCGGACGACTGGCTCTGCGATTACGGCTATCTTGAGTTCGCGAATCCCGTGATCCGCGACGGTTTGAACCGTCTGCGTGAGGCCGGTTGCGAGCGGATTTTGGCAGTTCCGGGGATGTTGTTTGCGGCGATGCACGCGAAGAATGATATTCCGACGGTGCTGAATACTTATGCCGCGCAGCATGGCGTTTCCGTAAGTTATGGCCGCGAGTTGGGCGTTGATCCCAAGATGATCGCGGCTGCCGCGGGGCGGATTAAAGAGGCGGTTGATCGGGCCAATGTAAAGTATGGCGCGATGCCGCTGGAAGAGACCTGTTTGGTCGTGATCGGGCGCGGCGCGTCTGACCCTGATGCCAATGGCAACGTGGCAAAGATCGCGCGGATGTTGCAGGAGGGCATGGGCTTTGGCTGGTGCGAGGTCGGCTATTCTGGGGTGACCTTCCCGCTGGTCGAGCCGTGTTTGCAGCATGTGGCGCGCCTGCCGTATAAGCGCGTGATTGTGTTCCCGTATTTCTTGTTCTCGGGGATTTTGATCGACCGCATTTACGGGTTTACGGATCAAGTGGCTGCGGAACATCCTGAGATTACCTTTGTGAAGGCTGGCTATTTGGGCGATCATCCGAAGGTTCTCGAGACCTTTGCCGAGCGGATCACGGAGCAGGTCGGTGCAACGCCGCCGCCAAACTGTGGCACCTGTGGATATCGCACCCAAGTTTTGCAGATCGAGGGCGAGGCGCCCCGAGAGGTGGAACCGAACCATCCGGCGCATGGGGCCACTCCACCGCCGACCTGTGTGCTGTGTAAATATCGCACGCAGGTCTTGGGGTTTGAGGCTGAAGTAGGCGCGGTGCAGGAAAGCCATCACCATCATGTTGAGGGCCAAGGTGCCTCTGCGCCGGGATCGAATGTCGCGGATTGTGTGCATTGTGATACGTTCTGCACGGGGATGTGCCGTCTCGTGGCGACACATCATCATCACGATCACGATCATGACCACCATCACCATGATCATGACCATCCCCACGACCACGATCACCACCATCATGATCACGATCACGTGCATGCACAATACCCGCATGCCAAGCATCCCCATGGTCCCGAAAGTGCGCGAAAGTCGAAGAAGTCTTAAGCTGCTAACCTGAAAGCCAATCCATTGCGTCCATATGAAAAAAACCCTGCCGTGATCTACGCGGCCAGCTTTGCAACCGTGCGCAAAGAGGCGCGTTTGGAGCGGTTTCAGGCGGATATGCATCCGTTGATCACGCGGCTGATTCATGCGTGTGGCATGGTCGAGGTGGCCGACCGTTTGGCGTGGTCTCGGGGTGCTTTTGCTGCGGGCCATGCGGCCTTGCAAGCGGGTGCGCCTGTGCTTTGCGATTGCGAGATGGTGGCTGCGGGGATTATTCGTCGTTACTTGCCGGCGGGTAATGAGGTGATTGTGACGCTGAATGATCCGTCGGTGCCTGAGCTGGCGAAATCGATTGGCAATACGCGGTCGGCGGCGGCTGTTGAGTTGTGGGCCGAACAGCTGGCGGGCGCTGTTGTGGCCGTAGGCAATGCGCCAACGGCGTTGTTTCATTTGCTTGAGTTGATTGATGCAGGTGCGCCAAAACCTGCGGTGATTTTGGGCTTTCCCGTAGGCTTTATTGGTGCTGCCGAGAGCAAGGCCGAGTTGGCTGCGAACCCGCGTGGCTGCGAGTTTGTCGCGTTGCGCGGGCGTCGTGGTGGATCGGCGATGGCCTCGGCTGCGGTGAATGCGCTGGCGGCTGGATTGCCTGAGGATCGGACATGACGGCTTGGTTGCATATCGTGGGCATTGGCGAGGACGGGTTTGACGGGCTGACGCCTGCGACACGCGCTGTTGTTGAGGCCGCTGAGGTGATCATTGGCGGCGAGCGTCATCATGCGTTGGCGCAGAACATTACTGCCGAGCGGTTGGCGTGGCCGTCGCCCTTTAACGCGATGATCGAGACGATCGAGGGGTTACGTGGCAAGCGCGCGGTTGTGCTGGTGACGGGTGATCCGCTCTGGTTTTCGGTCGGGGCGCGGATCGGGCGGGCGATGGACCCTTCCGAGATCGTGTATCATCCGCAGTTGTCGGCGTTCCAATTGGCCGCCGCGCGGATGGGTTGGTCTTTGGCGGATGTTGAGACGTTGACGGTGCATGGCCGCCCTGTTGAGCAGATGATTGCGTTTATTCAGCCTGATGTGCGGTTGCTTGTGCTGACGACGGGGGCACAGACGCCAGCGCAAATTGCGCAGTTTCTGGCCGAGCGCGGCTTTGGGAAGTCGAAGATGACCGTGCTGGCTGCGATGGGTGGCAAGGATGAATTGCGGTTTGATGGGACGGCGGAAGCGTGGGATCACGAGGTGCCTGCGTTTAACACGCTGGCGGTCGAATGCATTGCGGCCCCTGATGCAGCGCTTTTGCCAAGGGTTCCGGGATTGGCTGACGCCTTGTTCCAGTCTGATGGGACAATGACGAAGCAAGAGATACGTGCGGCGACATTGGCGAAGTTGATGCCGATGCGTGGTGCGCTCCTTTGGGATATTGGCTGTGGTTCCGGGTCTGTCGCGATCGAGTGGATGCGGGCGGCGCGATATGCGCGTGCAATCGGGATTGAGCCGCGTGCGGACCGTCGCGCGATGGCGGGGGCGAATGCGATGGCGCTGGGTGCGCCGAAGCTGGAATTGGTTGAGGGTTTTGTCCCTGATGCGCTGGGCGGATTGCCTGCGCCTGATGCGATTTTTATCGGTGGGGGCCTGAGCCGTGCGACGTTTGATGCGGCTTGGGCGGCGCTGCGCCCCTTGGGCCGTTTGGTGGCCAATGCCGTGACGCTGGAGAGCGAAGCGGAATTGATGGCGTTGCATGCCGAGTTTGGCGGTGAGTTGGTGCGGATTTCGGTTTGTCGTGCTGAGCCTTTAGGCCGATTGACCGGTTGGAGACCTGCGATGCCTGTGACCCAGTGGAGTTTGGTGAAGCGATGATGAATGATGACGCGCGGCTTGCGCCGACGCCCCACCCGCCATCCCAAGGCATCCTATATGGTGTTGGCCTTGGGCCGGGTGCGCCTGATTTGATCACTTTGCGTGCGGCGCGGCTGATCGAGGGGGCCGCTGTTGTGGCCTATCCATCGCTGGCGGGAGGCGACAGTTTTGCGCGGTCGATTGCTGCGGATTTGATTGCGCCTGACGCGCTTGAGATCGTGATGGACGTGCCGATGACCGTGGAGCGCGGGCCTGCGCAGGCGGCGTATGACAAGGGGGCTGCGGATATTGCGGCTGCTTTGGACACGGGCCAAGATGTGGTTTGCCTGTGCGAGGGTGATCCATTTTTTTATGGCTCGTTTATGTATTTGTTTGCGCGGTTGTCGGATAAGTATCGCGTCGAAGTTGTGCCCGGTGTGACGTCGATCACGGCTTGTGCAGCGCGGGCGGGGATGCCGCTTGCGGCAAGGAACGAGCGGCTGACGGTGCTGCCGGGGCCGTTGCCTGAACAAGAGTTGCGCGAGCGAATTGAGGGCGCGGAGAGCGTTGTCATCATGAAGGTCGGCCGCCATTTGGCTAAAATTCGCGGTGTGATTGAGGGCCTTGGCCTGACGGATCGCGCCACATATGTCGAGCGTGCGACCCTGCCGCAGGAGGTGGTTTTGCCACTCAGGGATGCGCCAGAAACGGCGCCTTATTTTTCAATGATACTACTGACCAAAGGGGCCGATCCATGGCTATGAAACCTGTTGTAATGGCCTTGTCCCGTTCGGGTGAGGCGGCGGCGCACCGCGTGGCGAAGCTTTTGGATGCAAAAGTGCATGGCCGTGAGGGGCGCGTGGATCAGGCGGATGCGTATTTTGCGAATGCGCTGGATCACGCGCGGGATTTGTTTGCAGCGGGTGTGCCGATTGTGGGGGTCTGTGCCAGCGGTATTTTGATCCGTGCGGTTGCGCCCTTGCTAATGGATAAGCGGTCGGAGCCGGCAGTGATTTCTGTGTCCGATGATGGCGCGGTTGTTGTGCCTCTTTTGGGTGGACATCGCGGCGCGAACCGTCTGGCTGCGCAAATTGCCGAAGGTTTGGGCGTGGTTGCTGCGGTGACCACGGCGGGGGATGTGGCGATTGGTGTGGCGCTTGATGTGCCGCCTGCGGGGTGGACCTTGGTGAACCCTGCGGACGCGAAAGGGGCGATGGCGTCGCTGCTTTCGGGTACAGGTGCGACGGTCATTGGCGATGCGCCTTGGCTGGCGGATTTGCCCAAAGGTGACGGGCTGCGGATATCTGTGGGCACCGAGCGCCATGGCGATTTGGGCGAGGACCATTTGCAGTTTGCGCCGCAGGTTTTGACGCTTGGCGTGGGCTGTGCGCGCAATTGCGATCCTGCTGAGTTGATGGAATTGGTTTTGAGTGTTTTGGACGAAGCCAAGGTTGCGCCCGAGGCGATACATTCGGTCAATACGATCACGCTGAAGGCGGATGAGCCGGCGATTATTGAATTGGCCAAGGCGCTGGGTGTGCCGATGCGCTTGTTCGAGGCGGAGGCTTTGGACGCGGAGACACCAAGGTTGGCGAACCCTTCGGATGTGGTGTTTGCGGAAGTTGGCACCCATGGGGTGTCTGAGGCCGCGGCCTTGGCGCAGGGCGGGGCCGATGCCACGTTGTTTGTGGCCAAGCGCAAGACGGCCAATGCGACCTGTGCGATTGCATTGTCGCCAGCGCCGCTGGTGGAAATGAAGGGCCGCTCGCGTGGTCGTTTATCGGTTGTGGGCATTGGTCCGGGGCAGGCCGCTTGGCGGACGCCTGAGGTGTCCAAGCTGGTGGCCGAGGCCGAGGAGTTGGTCGGATACGGGCTGTATATCGATTTGCTCGGGCCTTTGGCGATTGGCAAAGAACGGTCCGACTTCCCGCTTGGTGGGGAGGAGGCGCGGTGCCGTTATGCGTTGGAACAGGCGGGTAAGGGCAAGAATGTCGCGCTTGTGTGTTCGGGCGATGCGGGCATTTATGCGATGGGTGCGCTGGTGTTTGAACTCTTGGACCGGTCCGAGGCGGAGATGGGTGTGTCTGATGCTGCCCACCGTGTCGAGGTGGTTTGTTCGCCCGGTGTGAGTGCCTTGCAGGGGGCGGCCGCGCGGGCTGGCGCACCTTTGGGCCATGATTTCTGCACGATTTCGTTGAGCGATTTGTTGACGCCGCGCGATGATATTTTGCGCAGGTTGAAGGCCGCAGCAGAGGGTGATTTTGTGATCGCTTTTTATAATCCGGTTTCCAAAACGCGGCGCACGTTGTTGGCTGAGGCGCGTGACATTTTGTTGCAGCACCGTCCAGCGGATACGCCTGTGATGTTGGCAAGCTCGTTGGGGCGGCCTGAGGAATATGTGCGCTATCGTCGGCTTGATGAGCTTGAGGTTGATGAGGTGGATATGCTGACGGTCGTGCTGATCGGGTCGAGCAATTCGCGTCTGGCACAGTTGGGCGAGGGGCCGCGCATGTTTACGCCGCGTGGCTATGCCCGCAAAATTGATGGGGATTTGTCTGGGTCTTAGGGCCAAAGGCATGAGTATTTTGGGACATAGAAAATGACAGTCTATTTTATTGGTGCGGGTCCAGGTGATCCTGAGCTTTTGACGATTAAGGCCGCTAGGATTATTGGCGAGTGTCCTGTGTGTTTATACGCGGGATCGCTTGTGCCTGAGGCGGTTGTGGCTTGTGCGCCGGAGGGGGCGTTGGTGATGGATACGGCGCCGATGACGCTTGATGATACCCATGGCGCGATCATGGCAGCGCACGCACGCGGACAGAATGTGGCGCGGGTTCATTCGGGTGATCCGTCGCTTTACGGTGCGATTGCCGAGCAGATCCGGCGGTTGAAGGCGGACGGGATCGATTATCAGATCATTCCGGGTGTGCCTGCTTATGCGGCGGCGGCGGCGGCGCTTGGGACCGAGTTGACGGTGCCTGAGGTCGCGCAATCGATTATTTTGACGCGGATGTCGATGAAATCGACGGGGATGCCTGAGGGCGAGACCTTGGAGAACTTTGCGCGGACAGGGGCGACGCTCGCCATTCACCTTGGCATTCGGGCGCTGCGCGAGATTGAGCGGCAGTTGGCCCCTTATTACGGTGAGGATTGTCCTGTGGCGGTGGTTTACCGTGTGGGCTGGCCTGACCAGATGATCATTCGTGGAACATTGATGACGGTGCGCGAGCAGGTCAGGGCGGCGAAGATTACGCGCACGGCGCTGATTCTTGTGGGGCCCGCGTTGGGTGAGAACCACGGGTTTGCGGATTCGGCGCTATATGATGCAGCCAAGCCCCATGTGTTGCGACCAAAAGCGACGGCGTAAATCTTTGGATTTTCAGTAACATTGCTGCATCGCGGCGGATTTTGTTACTTGATCTTCACATATTATGGTCCATCCTTTGGTTAACGGAGGATGCGCCATGAATGATTTTTTACCAGATGCCGTGCGGCAAGGTCTGGAGCAAGCACGCAAAACGGCGCTTCGTCGCAGTACCCGTTTGTGTGTGCATGATGGCGAAGAGGTCTATGCGATCCGCAGACTTTGGGATGGTGGTTTTGCGCTCGATGCGGATGTGGCCGACAAGGTCCGCGGGCGCGTCGAGATTTACGACGGGTCGCGCCATTTGTATCAGTGCCTGATCGTGGGTTCCGAAAAGGACGGCGACGAGCGCATCTTTGATTTCAAGTGGTTACACCCTGTCAAAGAGACCGCGCCCGTCGATTATGAGCAGCCCAACTTTGTTCCCGCCGGGCTGATCACTTACTGATTATTGCAGGTCGGCGAAGGCCGCTTGGAGCCGTTTCACGGCCTCTATGATCTGCGCACGTGGCGCGCCAAGGTTGAAGCGCATGAAGCTGTCGCCGCCTTTCCCAAAGCTTTCGCCGTGGCTCGCAGCAATTTTAGCGCCTTGTTCAACACGTTTGCTAATCTCGGCGGGTGTCATGCCGGTGCCTGCGAAATCCACCCACGCGAGATAGGTTGATTCGAGTGGCATCGATTGGACACCCGGGATGGCATTGACGCCTGCGTCAAAGATTTTGCGGTTCTCATTGAGGTATGCACGCAACTCGTCAACCCAAATGGCCCCTTCGGGCGAGTAGGCGGCGGTGGCCATGAAGAGGCCGAAGCTGTTGGGCGAAATGCCCAAGGCGGCCATGCGCCCCCCGAAAGCGGCCCGCAAATCAGGGTCTTCGATGATGACGTTGCCTACGTGGCTGCCTGCGATGTTGAAGGTTTTGGTGCTTGCCGTCATGGTCACGAGCCTGTCGGTGATGCCAGAGATTTTTGCCATGGGGATATGGGTCTGGTTTGGCATGGTGAGGTCGTGGTGGATTTCGTCCGACACGAGGATGAGTTCGTGACGTTTTGCAAATGCGGCGACGGCTTGCAGTTCGGTTTTGGTCCAGACACGGCCGCCCGGATTATGGGGCGAGCAGAGGATGAGCATCCGTTCGTTGCCTGTCATCTGCGCGTCATAGGCGTCGAAGTCGAACCCGTAGCGGCCATTGTTGTTTGCCAGCTCGCAAGAAACGACCTCGCGCCCTGCAGCCTTAATCACGCGCGCGAAGGCGTGGTAGACGGGGGTGAAGAGGACAATGCCGTCCCCTGCTGTAGTGTAGGTATCAACACAAAGGGCAGTGCCGTTGACGAGCCCGTGGGTCGTGAATATCCATGATGGGTCAATCTGCCAATCGTGACGGTTTTTCATCCACCACTGGATCGCGGCGCGGTATTCACCCTCGTCGCCAAAGTAGCCATAAACGCCGTGCTCGTGCATCTTTTTGACCGCGTCTTGCACGCAGGCGGGGGGCTGGAACTCCATGTCGGCGACCCACATCGAGATGCCATCGTCAGGCGAGACGCCATAGATCGCCTCCATGCTGTCCCATTTTACCGAATGGGTGCCGCGGCGGTCTGGGGTGGTGTCGAAAGTCATGAAATTCTCTCCAGCATTGAAATCTGCGATAGGGTGCGACTTGCACGAAAGGGATGCAAGAGCTAGATCGTGCATTATGAGTATTCGAAACATCTTGATCCATCCCGATCCCCGCCTGAAAAAGATCACGGCCCCTGTGTCTGTGTTCAACGATGACTTGCGCCGTTTGGCCGATGATATGCTTGAGACGATGTATGACGCTCCCGGCATTGGTTTGGCTGCCCCCCAGATTGCGGTGATGAACCGTCTGCTGGTGATGGATTGCGTAAAAGATGAAGCGGCGACGCCGCAGCCGATGGTGTTGATCAACCCTGAAATCATGTGGTCGTCTGATGAGACGTCGATCTATGACGAGGGTTGTTTGTCGATCCCCGATCAATATGCCGACGTCGAGCGCCCTGCGTCTGTGAAGGTTAAGTGGACCGATCTGGATGGGAAAGAAGTGCAAGAGACGTTTGACGGGCTTTGGGCGACCTGCGTTCAGCATGAGATGGACCATTTGGATGGGAAGCTGTTCATTGATTACCTCAAGCCGATGAAGCGCCAGATGATTACGCGCAAGATGCAGAAGCTCAAGCGCGAGATGGCGCGTCTCTGATGGAGTTGCGGCTGCTGCCTGACCCTGTGCTACGCGAGGTCTGTGCGCCTGTGACGGTGTTTGACGAGGCGTTAGAGTATGTTGTCGCCGAGATGTTGGCCGTTATGTATGCCGCACCCGGGCGTGGTTTGGCGGCGCCGCAGGTCGGCATTTCCGAGCGCATTTTCGTGATGGATGCGACGTGGAAAGACGGCGATCCTAGCCCGATGGTGTTTATCAATCCAGAGATAGTGTCAGTGTCCGACGAGATGGCCGTGAACGATGAGGGCTGCCTGTCGATCCCTGACCGCAAGAGCCGCATCGCACGCCCTGCGCGTGTTGATCTACGTTGGCAGGACTTGGACGGTGATGTGCAGGTGGGTTCGTTCGAAGGCTTTGCTGCGGTTTGTGTCCAGCATGAGCGCGATCATTTAGATGGTGTGTTGTGCATCGATTATCCGGAGGTGAAATGACCCGTCCGTTTGTGATGTATCCGCATAAGGCGCTGCGCACCCCAGCCCAAAAGGTTGAAGCCGTGACCGATGAAATCCGTGCCATTTGGGACGAGATGATTACGGCTATGGACAATATGCCCGGTGTTGGCTTGGCTGCACCGCAGTTGGGGATCGGTTTGGCCTTGGCTGTTGTCGATGCCAGTCATGAGCGTGGCAAAGCTGTCCGCATGGCGAACCCGTCGATTTTGCACAGCTCGATTGAGCCGCGTGAGCATGAAGAAGGTTCGCCGAACTTGCCTTATGTCAGCGCCAAGGTGACCCGTCCGCGTGCCGTCACGGTGCGGTTTTTGAACGAGGATGGTGTCTGGGACCGCAAGGACTTTGTCGGTCTTTGGGCGACGTCCGTGCAGCATCAGATCGATCACTTGGCGGGCAAGTTGTATATTGATCACCTCAGTCGCACCAAGCGCGAGATGCTGATCAAGAAGTCCGCGAAGTTGCGCGGTTAAGCCCAGAGGGACTGCATATGCGTATCATCTTTATGGGGACGCCTGAGTTTTCGGTGCCTGTGTTGGAGGCGCTTGTGGACGCTGGCCATGAGCTTGTGGCCGTTTATTCGCAGCCGCCGCGCCCTGCGGGTCGTGGAAAGAAGGATCGGCTAAGTCCTGTGCAGGCGAAAGCTGAGGCGCTGGGTTTGCCTGTGCGTCATCCTGTGTCGTTGAAAGGTGAGGCGGAGCAGGCAGAATTTGCGGCGTTGCATGCTGATATTGCCGTGGTCGTGGCTTATGGTTTGATCTTGCCGCAGGTGATCTTGGATGCGCCAAAGCACGGCTGTTTGAATATTCACGCCTCTTTGCTGCCGCGCTGGCGGGGGGCGGCACCCATTCACCGCGCGATCATGGCGGGGGATACGCAGACAGGCGTTTGCATCATGCAAATGGAAGCTGGGCTGGATACGGGGCCTGTGCTGTTGCGCGAAACCTTGGATATAGGCGCGGAAGAGACGACGGGGCAGTTGCATGACCGTCTGTCTCAGGCGGGATCGTCCCTGATTGTGCGGGCCGTGGAGACTTACGCCACTTTGTCACCTCAGGTGCAACCTGAGGCCGGTGTGACCTATGCGGCCAAGATCGACAAGGCAGAGGCGCGCGTCGATTGGACCAAGCCTGCGGTTGAGGTGGATCGCTTGATCCGTGGACTTTCGCCATTTCCGGGCGCGTGGTGCGAGGTCGCAGGTGAGCGGGTGAAGCTCTTGGGCTCGCGGCTTGCCGAAGGTCAGGGGGCAGCAGGACAGGTGTTGTCTGGCTTTACGATTGCCTGCGGGACCGGTGCCGTTGAGATCACCGTGGCCCAACGCGCGGGCAAGCGGGCAATGCCTGCCGATCAGGCATTGCTGGGGCTTGATTTGGGTGTCAGCCTAGGCTGATGATCCGGTCTTTGAAGAAATCGACGGCCCATTTTCCTGCGACACTGACAGCGACTTGGACTTTGGGGCGGCTTGCATCGGCGACGGTTTGGCCGATTTCCTCGCCGTCGAGGATCACGCGCAGTCCGACGTCTTCAAAGGTGAATTTTTCGGGGTGGGTGCAGGCCAGAACGGCTGTTGCGTCATGCATCGGGCAACCTGTGGTGACGCCAACGCTGCGGTAAAACTCCAAATAGAATTTTGAGATTTGTTCGATGAAGTCGCCAGTTTTCGGTGCTTTCTCGGCCATCTCGTGAAAGTCGTGCGGTGTCAGGAGCGTGAGCATCGTGGCGTCGAGGCCGATCATTTTGATGGGCATGTCGGTGGCGAAAACCACGTCTGCGGCTTTTGCATCGTGGAAGATATTGGCTTCCGCAAAGGGGGTGATGTTGCCGTTGTGTTTGTAGGCTCCGCCCATGATGACCAGCTCTTTGATGTTGGTCGCAAAGGCGGGGTCGCGCTTAATCGCGTCGGCGATATTCGTCAGGGGTGCGACGGCGCAAACGGTGAGTTCGCCTTTGTGCAAGGCTGCCATATCCACGAGGAATTCTGCGGCGGACTGTGCTGTATTCGCGCCGATTTGTGGCACGGTCTCCATGCTGCCCAAACCCTCTGGTCCGTGCACGTTGGCCGATGGCGCGTAGTCAGTTTCGCCATAGGGCAGGGCTGCGCCCTCGGCCACGGGCACGGTGAAACCCAAGAGATCGCACAGATACCGCGCGTTGCGGCTGGATTGTGAAACGAACGTGTTGCCGAAGCAGGCGGTCAGGCCAATGAGCTCAATTTCGGGCATGGCGTGCGCTAGGGCGATGGCCATGGCGTCGTCAATACCCGGATCAGTGTCGATAATCAGTTTCATGTGTTCGTCCTAGCGCATGGGGTCAAATTGGGCGGATGTCAGGGCGCAGTCGCGGATTACGTCCGCGCCGCATGTGCGGAAGTCGAGGTCGCGGGTAAGGCAGATGCGGGCTTCTTGGATATAGCCTTGCTGACAGGTGATGGTGATGCCGTCGCGGGGCAGGTCGGGGTTATCTTTGACAAAAGCGTCCTCGATCAGCGAAGCGGGTAAGGTCACGGTTTTGTCGAGTTTGCGGAAAACCTCGGGGCGGTTGACGCGGCTGTATGCCTCGCGGGCAAGTGCGTAGTAGTCGTCGGCGGGCAGGCCTGCGCAGACGCCGTGTTTGTTCCATTGATACCAAGCGAGGCCAGAGGTGCCCATGATGTCAGCCATAGATTCGGTTTGTTGGCGTGATGGCGGGCGCTGTGATGTGTGGCAGATGGCGGGGTAGCCATAATCATATTGGGGCCAGAGTCCATGCATGACCCAACCGAATTCGGTGCTTTCGTCACATTGTGGCGAACGGCGACTGTCTCCCTCTAGCGCGCACCAATTGGCCGACCATGACAGTGACAAAACGTAATAATCGAATTCGCCTGCGCGGTCCTCGGCGTAAGCTGGTGACGTGAGCAGGGCTAAAGCTGCAAAAAAGCGTAACATTTTGATCTTTCCTAAAGCGTGATCCCCCCTTATATAGGCTTCAAGTTCCCCGACAATGCGAACCCGGCCCAAAAGTGGGTCAGCCCAGATTAAGGGCGCGGGAAAGCTTTGTCTGCTGATAAGGAGACCATTGATGTCTGATCTACCCATTATGGCGAAAGCCACCGCAGTTTGGCTGTGTGACAATACTACAATCACGTTCAAGCAGATCGCGGATTTCTGCGGCTTGCACGAGCTGGAAGTGCAGGGCATTGCCGACGGCGATGTTGCGACTGGCGTGAAGGGCTTTGACCCTGTGTCCAACAAGCAGTTGACCCAAGCCGAAATTGATGCCGCTGAAAAGAACCCCGATCACAAGCTGAAGCTGCTCTTCAACCCTGCCTCTGCGGGCGAAGAAAAGCGTCGCGGCCCACGTTACACGCCGCTGTCCAAGCGTCAGGACCGTCCTGCGTCGATCTATTGGTTGGTGAAGTTCCACCCGGAATTGTCCGACGGTCAGATCGCCAAATTGGTCGGTACAACAAAGCCAACCATTCAGGCGATCCGCGAGCGCACGCACTGGAACATTAATAACATTGATCCAATAGATCCTGTTGCCTTGGGTCTGTGTAAGCAGGTTGAACTGGATGCGGCTGTGCAAAAAGCCAACGCCAAGAAAGCCAAAGAAGGCGGCGTGATGACCGATGACGAGCGTCGCAAGTTGGTGAGCACAGAGCAGTCGTTGGGTATGGATCCAGAGCCAAAGATGCCAAGCTCGATGGCTGGCCTTGAAGCGTTTAGCCTGTCTGCTCCACGTGGTGACGACGATGACGACGAGGACGACGACCATAAGAACCTTGATGTGTCTGACGCGGATAGCTTCTTTAACCTGCCAGATGACAAAGACGACGAATAATTTCGTCTGACTTTGGAAAAGAAAAACGCCGCTCCGGTTTTCCGTGAGCGGCGTTTTTGTCTCTAGGCTGCGGGTGCTGCGCCCGACTTCAGGGCGCGCCCTTCGGCTCGCCGCTCGCGGCGTGCCCGTTTATTGCTCCGCATATTTTCACCAAAGATCAGCATTGCAGGTGTTACGACCAGCGTGAGACCCGTCGCTACCGTCAATCCGCCGGCAATGGCGCTGGAAAGTTCCGTCCACCATTGCGTGGAGGGTGCGCCATAGATGATTTCGCGTGTAAAGAAATTGATGTTCAACCCGATGACCATAGGCATGAGGCCAAGTGCTGTGGTGACAGACGTCAGCATGACCGGGCGAAGGCGTTGTGCACCTGTGCGCAGTGCCGCTTCTTTTGCGTCCATGCCCCTTTTGCGCAGGTCGTTATAGGTGTCGATCAGGATGATGTTGTTGTTCACCACGATACCCGCAAGCGCGATGACCCCGATCCCGCCCATGACGATGCCAAATGGGCGGCCTGTGACCAGCAGCCCAAGCAGGACGCCAGCGATAGAAAAGATAATCGCAGACATGACCATAAAGGCCTGCCCGAAGTTGTTGAACTGCGTGAGGAGGATGACGAACATGAGCAAGATCGCCGAGGCAAATGCACCGACGAGGAAGATCATCGAATCGGCTTGATCTTGGGCCTCGCCGCCGAATGTCCACGTGACCCCATCGGGGAGGTCGGCATTTTCCAGATAGGTTCTGAGTTTGGTCACTTGTTCATCAACGAGCACATCCGGGGAGACGTTAGAACTGACGGTGATGACGCGTTCTTGGTCCACGCGGTTGATGGTGCCCGTGCGCGGCGATGGCTCGAACGTCACAAAGTTCGAGATGGGCACGAGGCCCGCATTGGTCGGCACGCGCAGCGATTCGAGTTCTTCGAGTGTGCGGTCGGCCGAGGGGAAGCGGACGCGGATATCGACCGAGCCGTCAACGTCATCGGGGCGGTAATCGGCCACGGTGATGCCTTGGGTGAGCAGTTGAACGGCCTGTCCCAGAAGGGAGACATCAGCACCAAAGCGGGCCGCCTCAGAGCGGTCAACGCGCAGACGCCATTCAACGCCGGGCAGGGGGCTGGTGTCGGTCACGTCAGTAAAGCCGCCGATCAGGTCCATTTGTTTGCGGACGATGTCGAGCGTTGCAAGGCGCGCCGCGTTGTCGTTTGAGATGAGCTTGAGGCTAATCGGTTTGCCGCCACCTGGCCCGCCCTGAGCGATTTCAACTTGGATATCGATTCCCGCAATATCGGCCATTTCTTCGCGAATTTCGGCGCTAAGGACATTGGCCGTGCGACGGGTATCCCATTCGGTCAACTCAAGTTGGATCGTGCCGATCGTCTCGGCATCTTCGTTTTGCTCGGCGGTGGTACGGGCATAGACGCTTTGAATTTCGTCCATTTTGAGTAGGCGTTCTTCGACTTGATTGACCAAGGCGTCCCGCTCGTAGATCGAAAAATTGTCGCGCGCCCGCACTTGGACCTGCATAAAATCAGGTTCTGTCTCTGGGAAGAATGTGACCCCGTGGCCAAATTGACCGTAGAGGCTAAAGCTGCCCAAGAGCATCGCAATCGCGAACATGATTGTGGTGCCCGGGCGCAGGATTGCCCAGTTCAGAATGCGCACGTAAAAGCCGGTTCCGCCACGCAGGCGGCGCGGATCGCCGAATTCTGTCTCATAGAATGTTTGCTTGTCGCGCGTCGAGAGCGGACGGCGTTTGCCGATAATGCCGCCTACAACAGGGATAAAGATCAACGCCATGAACAGCGATGCCGTCAGCGTCAGGATCACGGTGATCGGCATAAACTTCATGAACTGGCCAACCATGCTATCCCAAAACAATAGCGGGAAAAACACGGAGACAGTTGTGAGCGTCGAGGCGATGATCGGCCATGACATACGCTTAGCCGCGTCGCGGTAAGCGGCCTTTGGATCAAGCCCGTCTTGCAGGTTTCGGTCTGCGAGCTCCACGGTCACAATCGCCCCGTCGACGAGCATACCGACCACAAGGATAAGCGAAAAGAGCACGATCATATTCATCGTGTAGCCCATGAACCAAAGGGCCGCGACGCCTGTCAAAAATGCACCCGGAATGGCGATACCAACGAGAAACGCGGAGCGCAGGCCCAGTGCCCAGACGATCACGATCATCACGAGCAGGATCGCTGCGATGACGTTCGCTTCGAGGTCTGTCAGCAGGGACGTCACCTGTTTACTCTCGTCTTGCAGATAGTTGACCTTGACGGTTTCGGGCCAGCCCGCTTGGGTTTTGGCAATCACGTCTTTGGCCGCGTTAACGGTTTCAATGATGTTGGCGCCTGATCGCTTTTTCAGCTCGAGTGCCAAGGCAGGTTGGCCATTGATCCGCGCAAAGCTGTTGGGGTCTTCAAACGTGCGCCGCACGGTCGCGACGTCGCCAAATGTCACGACAGTATCGCCGCGGACTTTCACTGGCATTTCCATTACGTCGTCGATATTTTCAATCAGGCCAGGGACCTTGAGGACAAGGCGTCCAGCGCCGCTCTCGATTGCGCCCGCGGCAATGAGGCGGTTGTTGCGGCTGATCTGGCTAATCAATTCGTCAAACGAAAGGTTGTAGGTCTCAAAAACAGTGGGGTCTAGCAGGACTTCAAGCAGTTCCGTGCGCTCGCCGCCAACATCAACTTCGAGAACGCCGGTCAGGGCTTCGAGGTTGCGTTGCAGTTGGGTGGCAAACTCATTGAGCGTTCTTTCCGGCACAGGGCCAGAGAGGACAACTGTCAGAATCGGGAAAAGGGCGGTGTTAATCTCGACCACGGAAGGATCGCGCGCGTCGTCTGGCAGGTTCGGCTTGGCGCGGTCAACGGCCTCGCGGACCTTGTCGATTGCTGCGGAAACATCGCCACCGGGATCGAACTCGAGCTGGACGTTGCCGAAGCCTTCGCCTGCATGGGCGGTCATGGTTTTGAGGCCCGTCAGCGAGGCCAATTCGGTCTCAAGCGGGTCAATTAAAAGCCGCTCACTATCCTCTGGTGAAATCCCGTCGATCCCCGTTGCAACATAGGCCAAGGGGATAGGGATTTCGGGCATGCTTTCTTTTGGGATCGAAGAATAGGCAAAGGCACCAACCATCAGGATCGCGAAGAAAAGGAGCGCTACGACGCGCGCCCGAGAGAATGCTGCGTCGATGATTGCGTTCATTTTGATGCCTCGGCCAGTTCGGTCTCGGATTGCGGGTTTACGGTTTCGCCATTGTTGACATAGCCTTGCCCGATGGTGACGATATTCGCGCTATCGGGTAGGCCGCTAACCCACACGCCGTCTGTTTGGGCGCGTTCAATCGTTACGGGGGCAAAGACGACCTTATTGTCTGCATCGACCGTCTTGATGCCAAGCGTGCCGTCAGTGTCCAGCGAGAGGATTGCGGGTGATAGGAAATGCGCGGTTGTTTCGCCAATCGGAATGCGGATTTGGGCGCTGACGCCAGCAGGGACCGCGCCGTCTTGGTTATCAACGGTAATTTCGGCAAGGAAGGTGCGGGTCGCGGCATCGGCGCTGGTTCCGACAAAACTGATTGTGCCCGTGCGTTCTTCACCGGTGATGAAGGTCACGTCGGCCTGCATGCCTGCCTTGATTTTGCTCAGCGACTGCTGAGGAACTTGGATGGTGACACTAAGCGGTGTGTTGTCGACGATACGCCCGACTTCTGATCCTGCGCTGACAAACTCGCCAGCGTTCAGATCTAGTGCTTCGAGACGCCCGTCAAATGCTGCGGTGATCTCGCTGTTCTCGAATGCTTTTTGAGCGGCGGTTACACCTGCTTCGGCGGCAGCGAGGTCGGCGCGCGCTTGGGCCAGACGGTCGTTGGTGGCCACGCCGCGTCCGACAAGCGCCTCCGCGTTGTCGAATTCACGCTGCGCGCGGACTTTTTCCTCTTGGGCGCGGTTCAGGTCTGCCTCGTTTTGCGCGATGTCGAAACGGGCAATGACCTCGCCTGCTTTTACGACGTCACCCTTGCTGACGAGCACTTCTCTGATGGAGCCCGTCGCCTCGGCGCGAATCGCGGTCTCGCGGTCAGGCATTGCCTGCCCCTCTGCCGAAAAATACTGCGTCACGGTCTGCGCCGTGGATGGCATGACGGCAACAGAGACCAGCTTCACCTTTTCAGGCGCGGTCGTATCGGTTTCATCATTGGCGGGGATTATAAAACCGCTGCCCATCCATGCAACAATCCCGATGACCATTGCCGCGGCGACCCATTGGGACCGCGACGCGCCCCCCTCGTTGCTAAAGTCGAGCGATTGTGGGGCGGGGGGGTTGGACATAGTACACTCCTGAGTGATCGCAGCTCACGCGATAATAACGAAAATAGGTTTTCTGCTACATAAGGTCTTTGCCTCATGTTTCCAGTCAGATTTAATGGAACCAGTGTAAATCACGTAAGGTTAATGACTTATAGTGACTTTCGCGCATTTAATGCCGCGGTGATCGTACCGTCATCAAGATAGTCTAATTCGCCACCAACCGGCACGCCTTGTGCCAAAGAGGTGACCAAAATGTGTGGGAGTTGGTCGGCGATGTAATGCGCGGTTGTGTGCCCGTCGATGGTGGCCCCGAGCGCGAGAATGACCTCTTCGATGCCCTCGGAGGTGATCCTGTCCAGAAGTTTGGGGATGCGCAATTCGTCGGGCCCAACAGCGTCGAGGGCCGAGAGCGTGCCGCCAAGCACGTGGTAACGCCCTTTGAACACGCCAGAGCGTTCCATCGCCCAAAGGTCAGCCACGTCTTCCACGATGCAGATTTGCCCTGTGGCGCGTTTCTCGGAGGCGCATATGTCGCAGATATCAGTAGTGCCAACATTGCCGCAGTTCAGGCATTCGCGAGCCGTAGCCCCAACGCGGTGCATGGCCTCGGCCAAGGGGATCAGAACGAGGCTCCGCTTTTTGATCAGATGCAGGACGGCGCGCCGAGCGGACCGAGGCCCAAGCCCCGGTAACTTCGCAAGGAGTGCGATCAGATTGTCGAGGTCGTCCGTCCCGTTATTCATCAGAAGGGCAGGTTCATACCTGCGGGCAGGCCCATGGCTTCGGCCATTTTCTGCATTTCGGATTGGGATCGCTCTGTCGCCTTTTGCTGCGCGTCTTTGATCGCCGCAAGGATCAGGTCTTCGACGACTTCTTTGTCATCGGCCTTAAAGATGGACGGGTCGATGTCGAGCGCTTTCAGCTCGCCTTTTGCTGTCGCTGTGGCCTTGACCAGACCCGCGCCAGAGATGCCGATCACCATGATCTTATCCATGTCTTCTTGCATCTGGGCCATTTTGCCCTGCATTTCCTGTGCCTGTTTCATCATCTTGGCCATATCGCCAAGTCCGCCTAAACCTTTGAGCATATCTGCCTCCTGAAAATCTTCTGAGTTGCTCTTTAAATACGTGTGCTGCCGCGTCCAAACAAGGGAAAGGGCGGCAATTAGCTATCCTCAAACGGATCCCATTCTTCGTCCACTTCGGGAAGCGCGTCTTCTAACGCGTGCTGTGCCTTATCCGCCTCGGTGCGGATTTCGGTAATTTTCGCCTTGGGGAAGGCGAGCATTACGGCCTGCACAAGGGGGTGGGCCTCAGCGGCGCTGCGCAGTTCGTTTTCGGCAGCGTCGCGGACCTCGGCGATTGTCGCGTCTCCGCCGTCGTTGACAACCGTGATAGCCCAGCGATTGCCTGTCCATGCTTGCAAACGAGACCCAAGACGGCCCACGAGATCGGCGGGCGCGTCGGCGGTGGGGTTCACTTCGATGCGGCCGGGTTTGTAGTTCACGAGGCGCAGGCCCGTTTCCACGTCAACGAGCAGTTTTACATCACGGTGTTGGCGGATCAGTTCGACCACATCCTCGAAGCGCGCGTAATGCGCGAGTGCGTCCGTAGCCAAGGCAACGGCGGCTTGCGCGCTTGAACCTGATACCCCAGAGGGGCCTGCGTGTGTCTGCACCTGAGCCGTGCTCATCGCGTTTGTTGTGCCGCCTGTGGGAGCAGGTCTTCCGCCCGAGGGGCCACCGTTTGGCGGCGGTGTGGCGTCTTGAAGTTTCTTGACGAGTTCTTCGGGCGACGGCAGGTCCGCCACATGCGTCAGGCGGATCACGGCCATTTCGGCGGCCATCATGGCGTTGGGGGCCATTGCCACTTCTTCAAGTGATTTCAAGAGCATCTGCCACATGCGCGACAGCACCCGCATCGGCAGGTCAGCGGCCATCGCTTGGCCACGTGTGCGCTCGTCGGGGCTTATGGTGGGGTCTTCAGCGGCCTCGGGTGTGATCTTGATCACAGATATCCAATGGGTGATTTCCGCCAGATCGCGCAGCACGGCCATCGGGTCGGCCCCGTCAGCATATTGGCTGGAAAGCTCGGTGAGGGCGGCGGCGGCTTCACCCTTGAGGATCATGTCAAAAAGGTCGAGCACGCGGCCACGGTCGGCAAGGCCCAGCATCGCGCGGACCTGATCGGCGGTGGTTTCGCCTGCGCCGTGGCTGATGGCTTGGTCAAGCAGCGAAGTTGCGTCACGTGCGGAACCTTCGGCGGCGCGGGTAATCAGCGCCAGCGCGTCGTCGGAGATTTGAGCGCCTTCCGACGTGGCGATCTTGCGCATCAGCGCGATCATGACTTCGGGCTCGATACGCCGCAGATCGAAGCGTTGGCAGCGCGAGAGCACGGTCACAGGCACCTTACGGATTTCGGTCGTCGCAAAGATGAATTTAACGTGCGCGGGTGGCTCCTCCAGCGTCTTCAAGAGCGCGTTGAACGCGCCAGTAGACAGCATGTGCACTTCGTCGATGATGTAAATCTTGTAGCGGGCAGAGGCCGCACGGTAATGCACCGAGTCGATGATTTCGCGGATGTTGGCGACACCTGTATTCGACGCGGCATCCATCTCCATCACGTCAACGTGCCGCCCTTCCATGATAGCCACGCAATGCTCGCATTTGCCGCAAGGCTCTGTTGTGGGCTTGCCGTTTCCGTCGGGGCCGACGCAGTTCATGCCTTTGGCGATGATCCGCGCGGTAGTGGTTTTGCCGGTCCCGCGAATACCCGTCATCATAAACGCCTGCGCGATCCGATCGGCCTCAAACGCGTTTTTGAGCGTGCGCACCATCGCGTCTTGGCCGACGAGATCAACAAAGGTCTCGGGGCGGTATTTGCGGGCGAGGACTTGATAGGCGGGGGTGTCGGACATGTGCGCTTTCAGGCTCATTGAGGGGCTTGGGAGAGGATAGGGCGTGCAATGCTGCGCGTCCACCCGTGTTTCACTTGCGCGCGGGCTTTGCGCTTGTCAGTGTCGGGCGTGGAGGCTGCGATGGATGATTTTGTGATTTACGAGATGGCGGTCGGCGGTGGCACGCTTGCTCTTTGCCCACTTGCGGGGCGCGGCGGTGATTATACTGGCGATTTGACACGCGTGCGTGCGTGGCGGCCTGATATTGTCCTGACGATGGTAGAAGCGCAGGAACTGGCGGCGAAAGGTGCGGTCAGGTTTGGCGCCGATGTGCGCCCTGCAGTTTGGTTGCATTTTCCGACCGTTGACTATGAGGTGCCTGATGCGGCGCAAGTGGAAGGTTGGGTAGAAATAGAGGGAAAAATTTTGGCGTGTCTGGCCCGCGGCGGCCGTGTTCTCGTGCATTGTATGGGCGGCTGCGGGCGCTCTGGTATGGCGGCTTTAAGGGTGATGATTGCGGCGGGAGAAACGCCCGAAAAGGCGTTGAAACGCTTGCGTGATGTCCGCCCCTGTGCGGTTGAGACAGAGGGGCAAATGGCCTGGGCTACTTGGCGCGCTGATACAGCGACATAATGATATGGGTGACATCGGGCGCTATGGCTTTTTCGGCAGGGGTGTAGATGTAGCCGCTGCGCACATCCATCACCAACCGGTGGGCACCGTTGAGATGCGGGGCGATCTGGCACATTTGGTTGCGCAATCCTATCAACTTTTCGCGGCGCCCGAAGGGCAGATTGCATATTTGGCGACCAATGGTGGCGACTGCCTAACGGCGGGGGGCGCCAATGTCGTGCAAACACCTGCGCCCTTTTTCGAGAGAGCGGCGGATTATAACCAACTATCAGCTAATGCCGTTGCCGAACTTGATGCGTTATACCGTGAAAAGCAGATGCCAGTTTTGGTTGAAATCGGCGAGGTTGCGAAGCACCTGTAAGACACATCGAAAGGCACGACGCGTTGCCGCGCTGTCACGTATTTTAGAACTGATTTGCGACGGAACGCGTGACGGGTGTATTGGGGGGACAGGCAGGTGCGCGTCCATTGAGGTTGCTGTCTAGGTTTTCGTTCTGGCTTGCCGAGTTTCGTCCGGCGAAATCGGGATAAACCTGATCTTATTGTTTGCTTGCTAGCGTTTGCGTCGATGTCACAAAATTTGTGACTGAACTGGAGACGCAATGCTGAGAAAATACGCGATGCACTTCTTTCTATTGGCGGGCGTCGGCGTCACGCTCGCAATTGGCGCGACGTTTACGCCCGTGGTCTCAAGAAGCGGGTTTTTCGACGTGCCTTCTGCAGAGGCGATGCATGCAAAGCAGGAGTATGCTTATTGCCGAACGAATCTGGACAACGTGAATTGCGCGTGTTTTGCGGGGATTGCAGGTCACATCCTTGCGGAGGAGGTTCCAGACTTTAGAGGTGACGAGGCCATGGATCGGTTTGGATTGGCGCGATCTCAGGCAGCGCAGTCGTGTTGAGTTTGAAAATGCAGGGTTCGCAGTTTGGAATTACACCCGCTTAGGATGGGCTTTCACCCATCACCGGCCTTTCTTCTTGGTCGCCGCCTTGACGACTTTACCAAACTTTCGACCACGCGCATGGGCTTGCGCGACGGTTTCAGTCGCCATCGCATCTTCACGGATCAGCTTTTTAAAGCGTTTGAGGCGCTCGGGATCGACCTCGCCAGCCGCGACTGCGGCCAGCACCGCACAGCCCGGCTCGCCGTCATGTTTGCAGTTTCGGAAATGACAGTTGCCTTCAATCTCGGAAATTTCCGGGAAAGTCGCGGCGATGCCGACCGCGACATCAGCAACGCCGAGGCCGCGCATGCCGGGTGTATCGATCAGCCAACCGCCCGTTGGCAATCGGTGCAGGGAGCGCCCCGTAGTCGTGTGCCGTCCGCGTGCATCGTCTTCGCGGATGCCTTGGGTCAAGGCCGAACCGCCAGTAAGCGCGTTAGCCAATGTGGTTTTTCCAACGCCTGATGAGCCAGCAAGAGCAACGGTTTGACCCTTGCCAATCCACGGTCCAAGGGCCTCGGAGACGTCGCCATGCAGCGCGTCAAGTGCGATGACTTCGAGGTTGCGACCAAGGGCGCGGGCTTGGGTGATGTAGCTTTCAGGGTCATCGACCTGATCGGCCTTGGTCAAGATAATGACAGGGGTGATTTCCGCGTCATGGGCCAGCGCAAGATACCGCTCCAATCGTGCCACGTTAAAATCGGCATTGCAGGACGTGGTAATAAAGAGGGTGTCGATGTTGGACGCAATCAACTGCCGATCACCGTGAACATAGTCAGATCCACGTTGCAGCGTGCTTTGCCGGTCAAGGCGACGGATCATGCGGGCGGCCTCTGGATCGCACAGCACCCAATCACCGACGGCGATTTCGCCTGTTGAGTGGCCAGCATCCAGCGCCAGATCAACGGGCCCGCTGTCGGTTAGAGTCGCGATTCGGGTGCGGTGTACGCTGCTCACGCGGGCAGGGGTCACTTCACCGATTTCGTCGATCTCAAGTTGTGAACTATAAAAAACCGACCATCCAAGATCTGCGTTTGTCAAAGTCGATGTCATTGGATTTCTCTCGCAAGTTCCGTGACTTGGCACATATTCAATGTGGCCTCAAAACGGCGAGGGCGGTGAAAAGACTTCAGCGCGTCCCTGCCGAGAGGATCAAGAAAACAGTCATGATAGTCCTCCAAAACAAGGGGTTTCGCTTAGGTGAGAGGCTGGACATCGACCCAAGTGGGGCTCGTTGTGGCTGCTTCCTTCCGGACCTGACCAGGTTGGCGAGGCACTCGCCCGCGCCAACCTCTCTCCCCCCATATAGGCTGATGGGGCGTATCGTGCAAGCCATCTGCGGCGGGCAATTTAACATTGACCTGATGAAAGATTTGAAATCACAGAAAACTCGTGGCAGGTGCAGTTTATGAAAAATGCTGAATCAGTAACATTTGGTGGCTCGGGTCTGGATCGTGCGGCGCAGATGCGTGGCGATGCGGCGGCTATTGCGGCGCGTGACACGGCGAGGGCTTGTGTCTTTTGGCGTGGAAAGATTTTGCTTGATGCAAATGATCGCGTGTTCCGCTTGCCCATGACACATGCGATTTTGAATGATCGAAGCCCTGATCTGATCTTTTTGGGTCTCGAAGAAGATCAGCCAATCTTTGCTGCCGACATCTCTTTTTGGGTCCCCGAGGACTTTGACCACTACGCGCCAGTTAGCTTTCTTGACGATACACGCAACGTGCACCCCGCGTGCACCGATGCGGGCTTTGCCGACATTCGGATGAACATGACGCGGTTGTCTGCCCGTGATGCTGAATTGGCAGCGATGGGCAAGGCCGTGATGGAATGGCACCGCAGTCACAAGTTCTGTGCGAAATGTGGTGTCGCGAGCGAGATCAAAATGGGCGGCTGGCAGCGCGATTGTCCTGCATGCGGCACGCATCATTTTCCGCGCACAGACCCCGTTGTGATCATGCTGATTACCCATGGCAATTCTGTTCTGATGGGGCGTTCTCCGGGATGGCCCGAGGGTATGTATTCGTTGCTGGCGGGGTTTATTGAGCCGGGTGAAACGATTGAGGCCGCCGTGCGCCGCGAGGTTTTTGAAGAATCGGGCGTGCGCGTTGGTGCGGTCCGTTATCTTGCAAGCCAGCCCTGGCCGTTTCCTGCGTCCTTGATGTTTGGGTGCGCAGGTGAGGCTGTGAGCCACGAGATCAAAATTGATCCCACGGAGATCGAAGATGCGCTTTGGGTCAGCCGCGAAGAGATGGCAGATGTTTTTGCAGGGCAACACCCGCAGATTAAACCAGCCCGCAAAGGTGCGATTGCGCATTTTTTACTGGAAAAATGGCTCGCGGACCTATTGGACTGACCAATCAGTTAAAAACGGCTGCATGAATGTGGCGCTTGAGGCAAGGCAATGAAATTTAGCACACGCGAAGACATAGAAGCTCCGATTGACTACGTTTTTGGACGTGTCACCGATTTTCAGGGCCTTGAGCGTCAGGCGTTGCGCCGAGGTGCCGATGTGCAGCGATTGGATGGCGCCTCTGCTCCGCAACAGGGCTCGGCGTGGCAAATCGCGTTCAAGTTTCGCGGCAAGGATCGCAAGATGACGGCCACTATTGCGAAGCTGGAACAGCCAACCATGCTGCAACTCGCGACTGTTGCCAACGGCATTGAAGGCGTGACGTCAGTTGAATTGGTGGCCTTGTCGCTCAACCGTACGCGCGTTTCGATGGAGATCGATTTGACGCCAAAAAGCCTGTCGGCGCGGCTTTTGTTGCAGTCGCTGAAGCTGGCTAAGAACAACCTCAACCGCAAATTCAAGCAACGGATTGCCGATTTTGCGGAAACTGTTGAGGATGCTTACGCCAAGCGCAATTAACGCTCTAGCCTGCGCGGATCAGCGGGGTAGACGCCCATCAGGTGAAGATGGTCGGTGAAATAGCTCAACTCTTCGAGCGCCAGTTGCACGTTGCGGTCATCGGGGTGCCCTTCGATTTCTGCGTAGAATTGCGTCGCTGTGAAATGGCCGCCGACCATATAGCTTTCGAGCTTGGTCATGTTGACACCATTGGTCGCAAAACCGCCCATCGCCTTATAGAGGGCGGCAGGGATGTTGCGCACGCGGAACACAAAGCTGGTCATCATGCCGTAATCACCACGTCGATTGTAGTTCGGTGCTCGGGCCATCACGAGGAAGCGCGTGGTGTTGCGGTCGCTGTCTTCGATATGGCGGGCCAGAACATTAAGGCCGTAGATTTCAGCGGCAAGTTCGGACGCCAATGCGCCAACGGTCAAATCGTCGCCCTCGGCCACTTCACGTGCGGCGCGGGCGTTGTCAGAGGTCGCATGGGGCGTAATTGTGTTTTCGCGTAGGAACCCGGCACATTGCGGGAGAATCACCGGATGGCCGTAGGCGTGGCGCACGCCGGACAAAACAGCCCCCGGTTTGGCCAAAAGATTGACATGGACGCGCACAAAAGCCTCGTCAACGATATGTAAACCACTTTCTGGCAGAAGCGAGTGGACGTCAGCAACACGGCCATAAGTGGAGTTCTCAACTGCAATCATTCCTAGATCTGCGTCGCCTTTGCGCACAGATTCGATGGCATCATCGAAGGTTTCGCATGGAAGCGGCTGAAAATCGGGTCGTGCTTCGGCGCAGGCCTGATGCCCGTATGCACCTAATTCGCCCTGAAATGCAATTTTTTGAGGCATTGTGCGGCCACTTCCTTTATTTGTACCAAAAATGGGCAATTGGTCGCGGCAGTATACCTTGCAACCAGTGCTGTGAAGCGGGTAGATAACCGCAAAACTGCGAACGGGATGGAACGCGACATGTTCGACACAATGACGACGACAAAAATTATTGGTGGCTTCTGTGGCACCTTCTTGGTTTTCCTGCTGGGTGGCTGGGCCGCCGAGTCGATTTATCATAGCGCCGAAGGCGGTCATGGCGAAGAGCATGCTCAAGGCTATGTGATCGAAGTGGCCGAAGCTGGTGCTGAGACTGCGGAAGCCGAGACAGAAGTTGATTTCGCCACTATCATGGCGTCTGCTGATGCGGCGGCTGGTGAAGCTGTATTCCGCAACTGCCGCTCATGCCATGCTTTGGAAGCTGGTAAAAACGGCACTGGTCCTTCGCTTTACGGTGTCGTTGGTCGTGCGGTAGATGCCGAAGCAGGCTATGCCTATTCGGGCGCATTGGAAGCCGTTGCTGACGTTTGGACGCCTGAGCACCTTAACGGTTTCTTGTCCGATCCGAAAAACTATGCACCAGGTACAAAGATGTCTTTCAAGGGTATATCAAAAATCGAAGATCGCGCGAATATCATCGCCTATCTTGATAGCCTCGATAACTAATACTGCTCTTTGCTGAGTGAGATGGGCCGCGTCAAGTGATTGGGGCGGCCTTTTTGTTTGTGGTCTCGTCGATCACGCGAAGTTCACGCATTCTCAACTTGAAACTTGGCGCGATCACCAGCAAGCTTTGGCAAAGCTGCGACAAAACAGCAAAACTAATCGGGAAGCTATGATGCAAACTCACGCCAAAGCAAAAGCCGCGACACCTGCGCAATCCACCGCAAAACATATTTTGACAGGGTCGGCCATTCTGATCGGCGCTGCGATCTGGGCGGGACAGGTATTTGCGCAAGACGACGGGCCCGTTACCGTTTCGCACGGCTATTCGACTTTCGGCGATTTGAAATACCCCGCCGATTATCCTTACCACGACTACGTGAACCCCGATGCGCCCAAAGGTGGCGAGGTCAGCATCGCGGCGCAGGGCACGTTTGACAGTATGAATCCCTATGCCACGGGCAAAGGCACGCCCGGTGCGATGTCGACGGTGGCCTATGAGCGCATGTTGGGTGGCACGATGGATGAGGTGAGCGGGGCATATTGCAACCTGTGCACCACGCTGGAATATCCCGAAAGCGAAGATTGGGTGATCTTTAACCTGCATCACGACATCACGTTCTCGGACGGCACGCCGATGACGGCCGCGGATGTGGTGTTTTCGCATAATTTGATGATGGAACAGGGCACGCCGTCGTGGGCGAGTGCGGTATCGCAACTGATCGCGAGCGTTGAAGCGCTTGATGATTACACGGTCAAATACACCTTTGTTGATGACGCACCTCGCAACGGTCTGATTGAGCAGGCGGGCAGCACGGTCGTTTGGTCCAAGGCGTGGTATGAAGAAACGGGCGCGCGTCTGGACGAGAGCCGCCTAGAGATTTCACCGGGCACAGGGCCCTATATGCTGGATAGCGTTGATGTGGGCCGCCGTATTATTTACAAGCGTAACCCCGATTTCTGGGGTGCGGACCTGCCGATCAATATTGGTCACAACAATTTTGACACGATCCGCATTGAGTATTTCGCTGATAGCCAAGCTGCGTTTGAAGCGTTTAAGGCGGGTGAGTACACCTTCCGCGCCGAGAATAGCTCGCTGTCTTGGGCGACTGGCTATGATTTCCCTGCGCTTGAGAAAGGCTGGGTTGTAAAGGAAGAAATCGCTGATGGATCGCTGCCCTATGCAGGCGGTTTTGTGTTCAACTTGCGCCGCGAGAAGCTGCAAGATGTACGCATTCGCCGTGCGATCGGGATGATGTTCAACTTCACGTGGACCAATGACACGCTGCAATATGGCCTGTTCCAACAACGCAATTCATTCTGGGAAGGTTCCGATCTCGAGGCCAAGGGCGTACCTGAAGGGCGCGAGTTGGAATTGCTGCAATCGGTATCCGATCTGATCGATCCATCGATCCTGACCGATGTGGCGTTTCCTGCCTATGACAGCGGTGACCGTCAATTGGACCGCACCAACTTGCGTAATGCGCTGGCCTTGATGGAAGAGGCTGGGTTTAAGACAGGCGACAACGGGCTGTTGCGCGATGCCAATGGACAGACCCTGAAAATCGAATTTCTGGAAACACGCCAATCGTTTGACCGCATTCTAAACCCGTATATCGACAACCTGAAAAAGCTGGGCGTTGATATCACCTATAATCGCGTGGACCCGTCGCAATATCAGGCGCGCACACAAAGCAATGATTTTGATATGATTTTTGGCGGCTATTCCAATGGTTTGGAAGAGGGTCAAGGGATCGGTCAACGCTTTGGCTCGGCCGATAAGGAAGATGTGTTTAACCCTGCTGGCTATGGCAATCCTGCGGTCGATAAGCTGATCAAGGCCGTGGAGGGTGCCGGAACCCGCGAAGAGATGGAGGCCGCTGTGCGTGCGATTGACCGCATCATGCGGGCCGATTTCTTTGTCGTGCCAGTCTGGTATTTGGGCAGGTTTTGGACGGCCTACTACGATATGTATGAGCATCCGGATGTTTTGCCACCATATGGGCTAGGGTATTTGGATCACTGGTGGTACAACGCCGAAAAAGGCGAAGCACTACGCGCGGCGGGTGCATTGCGATAAGCGAGGCAAGCAGGCAGTCCCATGGGCGCATATATTCTTAGACGGCTTTTGCTCGTGATCCCTACGCTGTTGGGGATTATGATCATCAATTTCACACTGACGCAGTTCGTGCCGGGCGGCCCGATTGAGCAGATCATCGCCCGCATGGAAGGCGGCGGTGATGTGTTCGCGACGATTGCGGGCGGGGCGGGTGATGCCGATATTGGGTCCGATAGCGGCTCTGAATACGCGGGCGCACGAGGGTTGCCAAAGGAATTTATCGAAGAGCTTGAGCGCGAGTTTGGGTTTGATAAGCCGCCGTTAGAGCGGTTTCTCAACATGATGTGGAATTATATCCGCTTCGACTTTGGCGAGAGTTATTTCCGTTCGATTTCTGTGGTCGATTTGATCCTAGAGAAGATGCCCGTGTCGATCACGCTTGGCCTTTGGTCCACGTTGATTGCCTATATGATTTCGATCCCGCTGGGGATTAAGAAGGCGATCCGCGATGGGTCTCGTTTCGATACATGGACGTCGGGCGCGATTATTGTTGGCTATGCGATCCCCGGATTTCTGTTCGCGATCCTGTTAATTGTGATGTTTGCAGGTGGATCGTATTGGCGGATCTTTCCGCTGCGGGGGCTAACATCGGATAACTGGGATCAGTTGTCGATGTTTGGCAAAGTGGTCGATTACTTCTGGCACATTACGCTGCCCGTTTTGGCCTCGACGATTTCGGCTTTTGCGACCCTGACGTTGCTGACCAAGAACAGCTTCTTGGATGAGATTAAAAAGCAGTATGTGATGACGGCGAAGGCCAAAGGCCTGACCGAAAACCGTGTGCTTTATGGCCATGTGTTCCGTAACGCGATGCTGATTGTGATCTCGGGGTTTCCGGCGCTGTTCATCGGCGTATTCTTTGGAGGGTCGCTGATTATCGAAACGCTGTTCAGCTTGGATGGGCTGGGGCGTCTTGGATTTGAAGCCGCAGTCGCCCGCGACTATCCCGTCGTTTTTGGGACACTTTTCGCCTTCTCCCTGATGGGCTTGGTCATCGGGATTATCACCGATTTGACCTATGTGTTCATTGACCCACGTATTGATTTTGAGGCGCGCGGCTGATGAAATTGTCTCCACTCAACCAGCGCCGTTGGCGTAATTTCAAGCGAAACCGTCGTGCGGTTTGGTCGCTGATTATTTTCTCGATCCTGTTTGGATTGTCGCTATTTGCCGAAGTGCTGGCCAACGATAAACCGATCCTCGTGTCCTATCGCGGAGAGCTACGCAGCCCTGTCATGTCGTTTTACTCAGAGCGTGATTTCGGCGGCGATTTCCCGACCGAGGCGGGATACTCTGACCCTGAAGTGCAGTGCCTGATCGTGACGGGTGGCATTGAAAATTGCTTTGACACACCCGAGGATTTGATTGCTCAGGTCGCCGCAGGAGAAAGCCCTGAGATTGAAGGGTTCGAGAAAGGCTGGATGATTTGGCCGCCGATTCCATATGCATTTGATACGATTGTTGACGTGCCGGGCGTGGCCCCTGCGCCGCCTTCTGACACCAACTGGCTTGGTACCGATGATACCAAGCGCGATATCGTGGCGCGGGTTATTTACGGGTTCCGACTGTCGATTGTTTTTGCAGGAATTGTGGTCGTCGGGTCGTCGTTAATCGGGATCATCGCAGGCGCTATTCAAGGGTACTTTGGTGGTTGGACCGATTTGGTGTTTCAGCGCTTCATCGAGATTTGGACGGGGATGCCGTCACTTTACGTGATCATCATTGTCTTTGCGATCTTGGGGCGCAGTTTCTGGCTTTTGGTGTTCCTGACGATCCTGTTTGGCTGGCCGTCATTGGTCGGCGTGGTTCGGGCCGAATTCTTGCGGGCACGAAATTTGGAGTATGTCCGCGCAGCCAAGGCCCTAGGCGTCTCTGACCGCGTGATTATGTTCCGCCATATGTTGCCCAACGCAATGGTGGCGACGGTGACGATGTTGCCGTTCTTGATCACGGGGGCGATTGGTGGCTTGGCCTCGCTTGATTTTCTTGGATTCGGGTTGCCAAGTTCGGCCCCGTCGCTGGGCGAATTGACCTTGCAGGCCAAGCAGAATTTGCAAGCGCCTTGGCTCGCCTTTACGGCCTTCTTTACCTTCGCGATCATGTTGTCGCTTTTGGTGTTTATTTTCGAGGGCGTCCGCGATGCCTTTGACCCCAGAAAGACGTTTTCATGAGCACGATCCTGAAGGTCCAAGACCTGAATGTCCGCTTCCGCCAAGATGGCGAGACGACCCACGCGGTTCGTGGTGTGTCGTTTACTGTTGAGAAAGGTGAGACTGTAGCACTTGTCGGTGAGAGTGGGTCAGGGAAGTCTGTGACTGCGCTCTCAACTGTGCAATTGCTGGGTGATAGCGCGCAGTCGGATGGGTCGATTACCTACGGGGGCAAAGAGATAATCGGTGCAAACGAGCGCGATTTGCGGGCAGTGCGTGGCAACGATATCAGCTTCATCTTTCAGGAACCGATGACCTCGCTCAACCCGCTGCACACGATTGAGCGGCAGTTGACCGAAAGTATCGCGTTGCATCAAGGGCTGCGCGGGCCTGCGGTGACAGCGAAGATTATCGAGCTGCTGGAGCAAGTTGGGATTAGGGATGCCGAGAGCCGTCTGGGTGCTTATCCGCATCAACTATCAGGGGGGCAGCGGCAGCGTGTGATGATCGCGATGGCGCTGGCCAACGGGCCGGAATTGTTAATTGCCGATGAGCCGACAACGGCCTTGGATGTCACTATTCAGGCGCAGATTTTGGATTTGCTGGGCGATTTGAAGCGTGATGTGGGCATGTCGATGCTGTTTATCACGCACGACTTGACGATTGTGCGCAAGATTGCCGACCGTGTTTGCGTGATGAAAGACGGGGAGATTGTCGAGCAAGGCAAGACATCCGAGATTTTTGCCAATCCGCAGCATCCCTATACGCAGATGCTCTTGGCTGCCGAATCGACAGGTTTTCCTGCCCCTGTGCCCGAAAATGCTGCAGTGATCGCCGAGACCAAGAACCTCAAGATTTGGTTCCCGATCCATGCGGGTTTTCTCAAGCGGACCGTTGGTCATGTGAAGGCGGTGAATGACGCGAGCCTGACTGTGCGGGCAGGCGAGACTGTCGGGATCGTTGGCGAGAGCGGGTCGGGTAAGACGACGCTGGCGCTGGCGATTATGCGGCTGATCCGTTCTGAGGGGCAGATTGTGTTCATGGGCGACAATATCGATGCCTTTAATCAAAAGCAGATGCGCCCTTTGCGCGGTGCCATCCAGATCGTTTTCCAAGACCCCTACGGCTCACTTTCGCCGCGCATGACGGTCGAGCAGATCATCGCTGAGGGCCTTGGTGTACATGGGATCGAGAAGGGCAAGGACCGCCGTGAAATGGTGGCCGAGATTATGGGCGAAGTTGGAATGGATCCGATTCTGATGGACCGCTATCCGCATGAGTTCTCTGGTGGGCAACGGCAAAGGATCGCGATTGCGCGTGCGATGATTCTGCGACCTAAGTTGCTCGTTCTGGACGAGCCGACCTCGGCGCTTGATATGACGGTGCAGGTGCAGATTGTGGAACTTCTCCGTAGTTTGCAGGTCAAATATGGTTTGGCTTATCTGTTCATTAGTCACGATCTGAAGGTCGTGCGCGCCATGTCCCATAAGGTGATGGTGATGAAGCAAGGCGACGTTGTGGAAGCGGGCGACGCGGATGCGATTTTTGATGCCCCGCAGACCGAATATACCCGCGCTTTGATGGCTGCAGCGTTTGAGGGGCGGTCAATCTAGGTGGCGGTGTTTCGCGCCGCAACGATTGCAGATATCCCCGCGCTCGGAACGCTTTGGACCGACGGCTGGCATGAGGCCCATGCGGCAATTGTGCCTGCGGGGCTGACGGCCTTACGAACTTACGACAGTTTTGTTGACAGGTTGACGCGAGACTTGGCCGCTTGCCGCATTGGCCAGATTGATGGGACGATTGTCGGGTTTCACATCGTGAAAGACGCCGAAGTTTACCAGTTTTATGTAGGATCAGCTATGCGTGGCACCGGCTTTGCTACATCGCTTATGGATGATGCAGAGGGCGTTTTGCGCGGGGCAGGGGTGTATGGCGCGTGGCTCACTTGTACGATCGGAAATGACCGCGCGGCCGCGTTTTACACCAAGGCAGGGTGGGACAATGTCGGAACCGAGCAACTTGATCTGGACACGTCGGCAGGGGCTTTCCCGCTCACTGTATGGCGGTTTGAAAAGCTGCTTTAGCCTTCGTCAGTGCCGATCATGAAGCAGGGGGTTCCACGTGCTTGCAGGCGGCGGCATGCTAGATCAGCAGTCTCGCGTGACATGCCCATGAAGTTAGCATCAAAGCCGGAGGAGCGGGCGACGACGTTGCGTGTTGAGCCGTCGAGCGTGCTCATTTCGTTGAGGGCCACTTTGAGCAAGATGCGCTCGGCTTCGTAACGCGAGTTGTAGCGCCCGATGTTTACGCCCCAAAGGCGGCCACCAGAGGTAGAAACGCGGGTGACGATTTCGGGTTCGGGCTCTGGCTCGGGGAGAATTTCCGCGGAAGCCACTTGAATGTTTGTTGGGCGTGCTTGCGGCGCATTGGCAAGCGCCACGGCAACGGCATTGGCGGCGCCTGTCGCGGCGGGAGCAGGTGCTTCGGCGACAACAGTGCCGAGGACCTGAGCCAGAACATCATCAATATCGTTTGTATTCACAGCCAATTGCACGTCTTGGGCAGGGCGTGTTTGTGGACGCAAGCTTTGCGTGAAACTGCCAGATACGCGGATAGTTTTGCCAGCACCGCCATTGGTCGCAGGCGTGGAGTTGCCCTGCACGACTTCGGGTACAGCAGAGGCCACGAGTTCGGGGCGATCAATCGTGGCGCGGGAAGGTGCGCGGTTGAAGCCCATGTCCATCAACTCGGAAATTTGTTTGTTGCGCGCTGCGGTGGAAGTGCCGCCGAAAACGGTCGCGATAACACGCTCTTGCCCGCGCTGTGCAGAGGCCACGAGGTTGAAGCCAGCAGCGTTTGTGAAGCCCGTTTTGATGCCGTCAGCACCCTCATAGCTGTCCAGCCAACGGCTGTTTGTGTGACGCACTTGGGCCACGCCAGCATCAGCGGTGCGGCGTGAGAACAGGTTATAATACTGCGGGAAGTCGTAGATTACGTGACGGCCAAGCACAGACATATCGCGCGCGGTCGAGAGGTGACCCGATTGGGTCAAGCCGTTGGCGTTTTTGAAAGTTGTGTGGGTCATGCCCATCGCGGCGGCGGTACGGTTCATGCGCACGGCAAAGGCTTCTTCGGAACCCGAAATCGCCTCGCCAATAGCCGTGGCTGCGTCGTTTGCCGATTTCACGGCGGCAGCACGCAAGAGATAGCGCATTTTAATCGTCTGGCCTGCGCGCAGACCCAATTTCGACGGTGGCTCTGCAGCGGCATTGGCGGTCACGGTGACTTCGGTGTCGAGCGTGATTTCGCCGCGTTGGATCGCTTGGAATGCGATGTAGAGCGTCATCATTTTGGTAAGAGAGGCGGGGTGCAGTGGCGTATCTGCATTGCGTGCATGCAAGACCTCACCCGTGCGTGCATCCATGACGAATGCAGCGTAGGGTGCTGCCTGACTTCGGGATCCCGCAAAGGATACGCCAAGCAAGCAAATGCACAATATTACCCACCGAAGGGCCAATGGTCCAAAACGACTATTCACGTCGACTGCCTCGATTTTACTGCCTCTGGCCCCGGATTTGTTCCGTGGTGCCTTATGATTGCCTTAAACGTAGCACAAAGAACTTTTCCAGAAAATACTCTAAATTCAAAGACTTTCGGTGTGACATTCGTGCAGTCAAACCTAGATGTAGCGCTTGGTTTTGGGTGAGACCGCAAGATATCATGTCGAGAGGGTATTTGAAAAATTTGGCGGCGCAGTTGACGCACTAATATAACCATAAATGCACAGGGGTCTTTCAACTTAGGCGCGCTATCTTATATACAGCATCTAACGAAACGGAGCATTTGCATGCTAGCTGAGTTTTATATGATGGCCGACAAAGAGCGTGACGACGACAGCGATGTCGGCGTGGCGCTTGACGTTAAGCCAAAAACAAAGCGGCCGCCGATGTATAAGGTATTGATCCTGAACGATGATTTCACGCCGATGGAATTTGTGGTGCATGTGCTGGAAAAGTTCTTCGGCCTGTCACATGCCCAATCGTTTGAATTGATGCTGACCGTTCACAAGAAAGGCGTCGCAGTCGTCGGCGTCTTTAGTCACGAGATTGCGGAAACCAAAGTGGCGCAAGTCATGGATTTCGCTCAACGTCACCAACATCCGCTGCAATGCACGATGGAAAAAGAATAGCGCTGACTATTCGTTAGGTTCCCATGTCCCAATCCCGCCTTTCGACTGCCATTGATGATGGTTCCTTGGTTTTGCCTGCGGGCAAGATTGCTGTGATGCGCCCTGCGGCGGATTACGATGTTGCCCCCCTCGACCGCGACGACGTGATGATTAGCCAAGGCTATTATCCTGATTTCGCCGCATGGAGTGGTGCGGGATATGTTGTGACGCCGAAGGCCGAGCCTGCAACGGTCGCGATCGTTGTTGTGCCACGGTCCAAGGCATTGGCGCGGGATATGATCGCACGCGCAGCGTCTTGGGCCGAGTTGGTGATCGTTGACGGGCAGCGCACGGATGGTGTTGACAGCCATTTCAAGGATTGCCGCAAGCGTCTGGGCGATTTGCCGTCGATTCCAAAGGGGCACGGCCGCATTTTCTGGTTCGCTGGCACCGACAAATTTGCCGATTGGATAACTCCGCCACCTGAAAAAGGCGCGCATGGGTATTTCACCACGGCGGGTGTTTTCTCGGATGGCGCGGTTGACGCGGGCTCCGCGATGTTGGCTGAGGCATTGCCCGAGAAGCTGCCCGCACGGATGGCTGATTTGGGCGCTGGTTGGGGCTATCTGGCGGCGCCAGTTCTGTCCCGCAAGGGTGTTCAGTCGCTTGATTTGATCGAGGCAGAAGCGCTGTCGCTGGATTGCGCGCGGCTGAATGTGATCGATCCACGGGCAAAATTTCACTGGGCTGACGCGACGCAATTCCAAACGAAACCGGGGTTTGATGGCGTGGTGATGAACCCGCCGTTCCACACGGGGCGCGCATCAGAGCCGCATTTGGGCCGCGCGTTTATTGCCGCAGCGGCGCGGGTCCTTGCGTCGCATGGCAAACTTTGGATGGTTGCGAACCGTCATTTGCCTTATGAACAGGCTCTGCGGGAGAGTTTCCGCAACGTCGATGAGATTGCGGGCAACGGCGCGTTTAAGGTATTCCACGCCTCACGCCCGAACCGCTAGGAGAAGTAGATGTCGTTTTCGATTTCAGGTAAGACCGCGATTGTCACAGGGGCCGCGAACGGGGTCGGCTTGGCGATCGGGCGGCATTTTGTCGATCAAGGCGCGAATGTCATTTTTGCCGATATGGACGAAGAGGCGCTGCAACGCGAGATGGGCGATCTGGCTGAAAAAGAGGGTCAGGTCCGCATTTTCGCAGGGGATTTACGCAAGAAGCTGACGATTGCCAACCTGCTCTCGGCGACGATTGATGCCTTTGATCGCGTTGATATTTTGGTGAATGCCGCACGTCAGGTTTTGCCGACGGATCCTCTTTCTGCGGACGATAAATCTGTTGATGATTTGTTGCAGCAGAATGTGATGGCGGGTTTCCGGTTGAGCCAAGCCGTTGCACGGCGGATGATTAAGCAAGCTGAAGCCGACGTGGATGAAGATGTGCGCGGGCCAATTGGTGCGATTGTGAATATGAGTTCAATCGCGGCACAACGATCACACCCTGATTTGCTGGCCTATTCGGTCAGCTGCGCGGCCTTGGACCAGATGACCCGTTCATTAGCCGTAGCTTGGGCGCCAAAGCGTATTCGCGTGAATGGTGTGTCGTTTGGCTCGTTGATGAGTGCCAGTTTGCAGGAAGTGTTGCGCGATGACGATGAAAAGCGCGAGGCGATTATTGCCGCGACGCCGTTGAACCGTATCGCGAGCGCCAGTGAAGTGAACGACGCCGTGCAATATCTGGCGTCTGATGCATCAAGCTTTGTCACGGGGCAGATCATCACCGTGGATGGCGGCCGCACCTTGCTAGATCCCGCCGCCGTTTCTGCCCACTGATTATTCGGGGTAGGTCGACAGACATTGCTGACGGGCGGCCTCGGAATTGATCTGCAATTGGAGCAGGCGTTCCTCAAGTGAGGCGAGCTTCGCCCGTTCCGCATCGAGGTCGATAGCGACGGGAACATTCACGTTGCGCACTTCCGTTTTTGTGCAGCGTGTCCGGATTTCCGTGCCATCGGGCAGAGTAGATTCGCAGAATGCTCTGACCTCGCGGAATTTTTGTTCGGTCTCGATGTCGTAGCCGCGATCAAGATTGCCGCGGGTTTCCAGAATGAGAGCAGACAGCACCCGTTGGTCTCGCGTCACCTCTGTAAGGCAAGACTGGCGTGGGGTCGCACAAGCGGCGAGGAGGGGGATCATGGCAAGTGTGACAAAACGCATATTTGGGCTCCGGTCTTGATTATGGCAGTCGGCTGTGGTGCTAAGGAGTAATTGGGCCTTCTTGGCTTGTTATACAATATCAATGTGAGGGTGCGACGATGGCGGATGCAATGGACAAGCAAAAGGCGCAGGCTTCGGCGTGGTTTCGCGAATTGCGCAACGAGATTGTGGCTGCGTTCGAGGCATTGGAAGATCGTCAAGTCGCGGACTTGCCTGCGGGCCGCTTTGAGGTCACGGAAACCACGCGCACCTCGGACGACGGATCAGATGCGGGTGGCGGTTTGATGTCCGTGATGCGCGGCGGTCGCGTTTTTGAGAAAGTCGGCGTGAATATCAGCACGGTTTACGGCGAGCTTGGCGCTGCGGCGCAAAAGGCTATGGCGGCACGCGGTGTGCCGGGCATGGAAAGCGATCCGCGCTTTTGGGCCTCTGGTATTTCGCTTGTCGCCCATATGCAGAACCCGCACGCTCCTGCGGTGCATATGAACACCCGCATGTTCTGGACCCCGCATGCGTGGTGGTTTGGCGGCGGCTCGGATTTGAACCCTTGCATCGAATATGCCGAGGATACGGCAGATTTTCATGCCGCCCAAAAGGCGCATCTCGACTCGCATGGCGAGGATCTATACCCGCGTCTGAAGGAATGGGCTGACGAATATTTTTATATTCCGCACCGCAACCGTGCGCGAGGTGTGGGTGGCATTTTTATGGATGATCACTGCACAGGCGATTGGGAGGCCGATTTTGCCCTGACCCAAGACATCGGGCGCGCGTTTTTACCCGCCTATGTCCCGCTGGTGGATCGCCGCCGCGAGATGGTCTGGAATGCAGAGCACAAGGACGCGCAGCTCGTGCACCGTGGTCTCTATGCCGAATACAACCTTGTCTATGATCGCGGCACAAAGTTTGGCCTGACCACAGGGCACGATGCCAATGCGGTCTTGATGAGCCTGCCGCCCATGGCGAAATGGGTTTGACCCTTTCTGCTTGGGCGCTTTTCGCGCTGACCTCTACCCTGATTGAACTGACGCCCGGCCCCAATATGGCCTATCTGGCGATTGTGGCCGTCAGTCAGGGGCGCAAGCCCGGTTATGCGGCGGCGGTGGGCGTGTCGCTTGGTCTCGCAATCGTCGGGATTGCGGCGGCGTTGGGGGTAGCGGCGGCGATCAATGCCTCGCCGCTGCTTTATCAGGTGCTGCGCTGGGGCGGGGTGATCTATCTGTTTTGGCTAGCCTATGAAGGCTGGCGCGATGCCAACGAAGCGATCGAGCATGCGCCCCTAGGCTCGTCCAATATGCGCTATTTCCGGCGCGGGTTGATCACGAACTTGCTGAACCCGAAGGCCGCAGTGTTTTATATCGCCGTCTTGCCCGGATTTGTGGAGCCTGCGGGTGGGGTCATGGCGCAAACGCTGGTTTTGTCGACCACATATGTCGCCGTCGCGACGGGCATTCACCTCGCAATTGTCACCGCAGCAGGCGCGATGCGTCCGTTGCTCGAAGACCCGCGCCGCAGCAGATTGGTGCGGCGAGGGTTGTCGGGGGCCTTGGCACTAATCGCCGTGTGGTTCGCGTGGAAAACGGGCGCCTAAGCGCCGCGCACCGTGTCGATCATCAGCTGCACATTGTCAGGGCTGGCGTCCGGTGTGATGCCATGGCCGAGGTTGAAGATATGCGGGCCGCCTGAGAAGGCTTTGCAGATCGCCTTTGTCTCGCGCACAAGCTCTTCGCCACCCGTGACCATATGGCGCGAGGCGAGGTTGCCTTGCACACAGCCGCCATTTTGCACATTGGCCGCGGCCCAGACCGCATCAACGCCATCGTCCAGCGCGATACAATCGGCACCTGTGGCTGCATGTAGCCCTGCGTAACGCTCGCCTGCACCGCGTGGAAAGGCGATAATCGGCGTGTCGGGGTGCATTTCCTTGAGCGCAGCAATGATGCGCTGCTGCGGCTTGATCGAGAAGTCGATGAAGTCCGCGCCTTGCAGCGACCCTGCCCAGCTATCGAAAAGTTTCACGACCTCGGCCCCTGCCTCGATCTGTTTGGACAGGTAGGCGATGGTGCCTTCGGTGATCATGTCGATCAACGCCTCAAAAACCACGCGGTTCTGCCGCTTGAGCAAATGCGCTGGGCCCTGGTCGGGCGTGCCTTGACCCGCGATCATATAGGTCGCGACGGTCCATGGGGCGCCTGCGAAGCCGATAAGGGTGGTTTCCTTTGGCAACTCGGAGCGCAGGATTTTCACCGTCTCATAGATCGGGTTCAGCGTCTCGTGGATGTCTTCCAGCGGCTTGAGGTTGATCATGTCGTCGGCGGAGGTGATCGTGGACAACCGCGGCCCTTCTCCGGTCACAAACCAAAGGTCCGCGCCCATCGCTTGCGGCAACAAGAGGATGTCGGCAAAAAGGATTGCTGCGTCGAAGCCGTAGCGGCGGATTGGTTGCAGGGTCACTTCGGCGGCGAGTTCGGGGTTGTAGCAAAGCGAAAGGAAGTCGCCCGCTTGCGCCCGTGTCGCCTTGTATTCTGGCAAATAGCGCCCTGCCTGCCGCATCATCCAGATCGGCGGGGTGGGCAGGGTTTCGCCAGCAAGGGCGCGGAGGATCAGTTTATCTGTGGCCATGGTTTGCTTCCTTTTGTCGCGTTACTCGTCCCAAGTGCGGGCGGCGTTGTCAATGCCGCGGCCTGTGTTTAGAAGTCGCAGTATGACAATGATTTTGCCCACACCCGCTCAACCGCTCACTATTGGCACCCGTGGCTCGCCGCTGGCTTTGGCGCAGGCCTATGAGACGCGTGCGCGCCTCGCAGCAGCCTTTGATTTGCCGTATGAGGCCTTTGAGATTGTCATCATCAAGGTCACGGGTGATTTGATCCAAGACCGCGCACTCAAAGAGATTGGCGGTAAGGGCTTGTTCACCCGCGAGATTGAAGAGGCGCTTTTGGCGGGGACAATTGATATCGCAGTGCATTCGATGAAGGATATGCCTGTCGCGCAGCCTGCTGGGCTTCTGCTTGATACCTACCTTCCGCGCGAAGACGTGCGCGATGCGTTTGTGTCTCTGACCTGTGACAGCATCGCGGATTTGACCCAAGGGGCGACGGTTGGCACCTCGTCGCTGCGGCGCAAGGCACAGCTTTTGGCGCGGCGTCCTGACCTGAACGTGGTCGAGTTTCGCGGGAATGTGCAGACCCGATTGAAGAAATTGGGCGACGGTGTGGCCGAGGCGACGTTCCTTGCGATGGCGGGTCTGAACCGTCTGGGCATGGACGATGTAAAGCGCACGGCGATTGCGCCTGAAGATATGCTGCCCGCGATTGCGCAAGGGGCGATTGGGATCGAGCGGCGCGGCGATGATAGCCGCATGGCCGAGATGCTGGCCGCAATTCACGACACGCCGACGGGGCAGCGGTTGGCGGCAGAGCGTGCCTTCTTGGCCGCATTGGATGGGTCTTGTGAGACACCGATTGGTGGCTTGGCGGATCTGGACGGTGGCAACCTGCGCCTGCGCGGTGAAATCCTGCGCGTTGATGGGTCAGAGGTTTTGGCCGACGACATGGCAGGCGCGATTGAGGACGGGGCGCAGATGGGCCGCGAGATGGCGGCAAAGCTGCTCGCCCTCGCTGGACCCGGTTTCCTGCACAGCTAGGATGTGAGGTCCGAGAGGACCTCTGCGGCGATCTGGAATGATTGCACCCGCGCCGCATGATCGTGGATCATGCCTGTGACCATGATCTCATCTGGTTTGAATTCATCAATGATTGCAGAGAGTTGTGCTTTGATTGTTGCCGCTGATCCCGTCGCCGAGCAGGATAGCGCTTGGTTAACCTGTGCGAGCACAGGGGCGGGAACCTCGGTTGAGATATCCGCAACAGGGTGTGGCAGTTTCCCCGGATTTCCCGTGCGCAACCGCGCAAAGGCGAGGATTTGCGAGGATTTGAGGAAGTGGGCTTCTTCGTCGGTGTCTGCCGCACACACGCCAGCAGCGAGCATCGCATAGGGTCGGTCGAGTGTTTCCGACGGCTGAAACGTCTCGCGGTATATCTGCAGGGCTTGGCCAAGCATGGCAGGCGCGAAATGCGAGGCAAAAGCGTAGGGCAGGCCGAAGTAGGCCGCAAGCTGCGCGCCGTAAAGGCTGGAACCTAAGATCCAGACGGGGACGTGCGTGCCCACGCCCGGATAGGCGCGAACGGAAGCCGTATCAGGCATGTCGCCCAAGTAACCGATCAGTTCCTGCACGTCCGTTGGGAAGCTATCCTCGGGCGCCATGTGACGGCGCAGGGCGCGGGCGGTTTGCATGTCTGTGCCCGGTGCGCGGCCTAGGCCAAGGTCGATCCTGTCAGGATAGAGCGTTGCGAGCGTGCCGAATTGTTCGGCGATGATCAGGGGCGCGTGGTTTGGGAGCATGATGCCGCCTGCGCCGACGCGTATTGTCTTGGTTGCGGCGGCGACATGGCCGATGACGATGGAGGTCGCGGCACTCGCGATTCCGGGCATGTTGTGATGCTCGGCCAGCCAATAACGGTGATAACCTGCGGCCTCGGCTGCTTGCGCAAGCGACACGGTATTCGCCAGCGCGTCGGCGGTGGTTTTGCCCTCAGGGACGGGCGAGAGGTCGAGAAGGGAGAAATGCTGCATGGCGGAGGGCTCCTGTTGAGACCTAACTAGGCATTCGTGTGAGCCAGACCAAGCCCTGTTGACGTTGTGTCATGTAGGCTTGGTAGAATTTACAGTATAAAGTCGTCCGTATTCAAGCTGTCGACATCGCGCACAATGATTGAGAAATCGGCAACGCCGTCGCCATTTCGGTCGCCGAGCACACGAATATCGTCTCCGCGATCAACAATGCGCAATTCGCCCTTTTCACTGCTAAATGAATCAAAGCCGATGAACGTGAAGGCTTGGTTGCCAGCCCCCGATTTCGCGTCGATGGCGCGCAGGTTGATGATATCGCCTTGGTTCGCACTGAAATCGGTGATGATGTCAGCGGCGGAACCTATCCCGCTTTGGGTAGTGTTTGCGAAGATAAAGGTGTCGGCCCCGAGACCACCCGTCAGTCGATCGGACCCAAATCCGCCGCTGAGAGTGTCGTCGTTCGCACCGCCAAAGAGCGAATCGGCGCCGCTTGCTCCATTAAGCTTATCGCGACCATTGCCTCCATAAAGACTATCATTACCAGCCGCCCCATTGATGGTGTCGTAGCCGTTGCCGCCTTTGGCGATATCAGCCCCTAAGCCACCATTGATTTTGTCGCCATTTTTGCCGCCAGCTATCTGGTCGTGGCCAGAGCCGCCGAAAAGCGTGTTGTTGCCACCCGCATCTGTAATCTTGTCGTTGCCGTTCCCACCGTGAATGACATCGTCGCCTGTCCCGCCAGACAGCCTGTCATGGGTCGTGCCGCCTGTCAGAATGCCACCTGCGTTATTGGAACCCGTCACGATGGCTTCGCCTGTTGGTGCGATAGTAAGGGTGAACCTGTCTGACGCGCTTTGACCAAGGAAAGCGTCGTCATGCGCATAGACGCGGATCGTAATCGTACCGCTAAAGCCAGCAGGCGGCGTGCCGCTAAACGTTTGCGTAGTGGTGTCAAATTTGAGCCAATTGGGAAGACCGATGGCGTCTTCCTCGCGCGCAAAATAGCGAAGTGTCGTATCTGGATCGACAAAGGTTCCCTCTGGAATTGAGAATCGAACCTCTCCGCCCTGAGCGCTTATATGATCGTCGAGGGCGCGTTCTTGTGTCGGGTTGTCGTTAAATGGAAACTGGTCAATCAACGTAAAGGTGCCATTGCTGAAGCTCGCTTTGGTGCCGTCCCCGAAAATCTCATATTCGATCCCCACCATATAGTCTGTCCCGTCCGGGCCTTCCAAGATATGGCCTTCGCCGTATGCCGTGATCGTGTAGTCGTCCATTGATCCGCTTAGAACGACGACGTCTTTGCCAAGTCCGCCGTCGATGATGTCGTTGCCTGCGCCACCTGTGATCGTATCCTTGTCGCGGCCACCGTAGAGGTTGTCGTTACCCCTGCCGCCATAGATGACATCGGCAAAGTTGCCGCCATCGATCAGGTCATTTCCGCTGGCGCCTGTGAGCGTGTCTAGGCTGGTGCCACCAATGATCGTGTCGTTGCCAGCCCCGCCATTTATTGTTGAACTGCTTAAGATAACGGAGAAAATATCGATCGTGGCGGTGTTTTGTGCGATGAAGATGTCGTCGCCTCCGCCACCTGTCCCAGTGAAACGACCCCACGTGTATGTGACCGTTTCTGATGTCGAACTCCCTATGAATTTCCAAGTATTTTCGGAGTAAACACCGTTAAAACCACTCCCGAAATGGAAAATTTCGACGTCTGAAATGCCGTAGGTTTTTTTGTTGCTTGACGCGCCAATTGACCAAAGCCCCGCTGACATATCGACGGAAATATCGCCGCGCACGACAAGTGAATCGTACTCACTGCCGCCAAAAATATTGCCTGCAGTCGCGACAAAGTAATCATCGCCCGCGCCGCCATAATAGTCGCCCGTGGCACTAATGTTGAATTGGTCTGCGCCGTCGTCGCCGTAAGCGGTATGGTCTGCGCCATAAATGTTAAACCGATCATCCCCGTCGCCGCCATAGGCGAGGAAATGGGCACTGGTGCTAGAGGTGTTTTCAATGCCGAGGTGGAGACGGTCATCGCCGTCACCGCTGTAAAGCGTATCGCGCCCTAGTTCTCCTGTGAGCAAATCATTTCCCGCCCCGCCATAGAGGAAATCGTCGCCTTTGCCGCCATCCAGATGATCGGAGCCTGCATCGCCGTTCAGGATATCTTTGTTGTCATTGCCCTCAAGCGTATCGTCACCGTCGCCGCCGTTTAGGACGTCGTTTGCAATGCCGCCATAGAGGACATCACGACCCGCACCGCCATCAAGGCTATCATTGCCGTCTGCACCATAAATCCGATCATTGCCGTCACCGCCAGTCACTTTGTCATTGCCTTCCAAGGCAAAAATCAATGCACCCGTGTTGTCGGTTTCGACGTAGGTATCTGAGGCAGTCGTGAGCTTTGTTGTTGTAGAGGTGTAATCGACATCAAAAATGCGCGTCACAATCGTGCCGTCGTTGGCAGGGTAGACGACTGCAAAACCCCCATCGTCTAGGGCCGTGACGTAGCCGCGATCAATAACGGGGCCGCTCGCGCTAAGCTGGATTGGATCGGTGAGAACTGTCCCGTCGGGGGACACAACGATGCCAGTTAGGCTTGCCAAAGAGCTATCATTGAAGGTGATAAGAACATTGCCGTTCTGCAATGTAATCACCTCGTAAATCGACTGATCGTATCCCGTCTTCTCGTGAATTTGGAAAGTTGCCACGATAACGCTACCGCTTGGCGAATAGACGGTTCCCGCGATCTGTCGGGGGTCGTAGCTGCCTTCGAGATAAGACGATGCCACGAAAATATTACCATCGGGCAGAGCGGTTATTTCAACATAGCTGATATTCGGGGCGGCTTGGCTGCTTTGAACAGAAAAAGTGTGAAGCGAATTGCCTCCGGGCGCCATCACCGTAATGCGAATGTCGTCAAATTCCTCGCCCACTCCGCGCCAAGCAAAAGCGATCGTTCCATCGGCAAGCGCGATTGGCTTTACTTGGAAACTGGCAGGCAGTTCCACCTGGCCACCGATCTTGTCACCGTTCGCGTCAAAGCGTTGCCCAAAGACAAAGTCGCCAAGGTCATTGTCGGAAATGTAGTTCGCGCTTCGCCATGTCGTGTAATAGCCGCCGTCGGGTAGAACATTCACCTGATGATCGAGTTGCTTGCCATCCACCGATGTATTGACCAACTCCTCGCCGCTTAATGGCGTCCCATCCGCCGAGAAAATCCGTTGATAGATGCCGTATTGTTCTGCGTATATGTCAGGGTTATTGAATTCTGAATTTTCGATAAAGCTA